>Ga0265298_10000104_pt1 | contig 122924 bp, 100 predicted proteins | sample AusTroGonzalo_MG_3_FD_193486 | JGI IMG/M metagenome (GOLD analysis project Ga0265298, IMG submission 193486) | Bovine rumen microbial communities from tropical cattle in Woodstock, Queensland, Australia - Gonzalo_01 | ecosystem: Host-associated > Mammals > Digestive system > Stomach > Rumen ...
TATTCGTCCATCATGTCTAAGAACACCTTCTTGATACGCGAGCATTTCTCGTTGATGGCATTATCAAGCGGGTTCACCAGATGTGCTATGCTCTCCAGCACTTTCTCTTTATCCATCATCTTCGCCGTTGCCATATAGTACCGCGTCAGTTCCTCACGATAATCATCCAACCTCTTAAACTCTATACCCTCCGGATGAGCCAAGAACAAAAGATATACAGCCTTATGCACCGGCTGTAGTTCGACTTCTTGATGATCGTAGTCAACAAGAAAGAACCTGTAATCCCTTGTGATAAGCAAACGACTTAACTTTGCCTTAGCGGCCTCGATGCGCAACTCCTCCAACAGCGGTGCACCTATAGCTCGCAATAGCAGATCATGACGCCCAGCCTTTCTCAGTTGGTCGGCAATGCCCTTCATCTGCTCGGCAAGTTCTTCTGGAGTATGACGCGGTGCATCCATCATTCCGTCACGTCCTTCATGATATCATTAAGCCACGTCATCCACTTTGTGATGATCGTTGGCTGTTTTATCTCATTCCCATCAGACTCCACCTTCGCAGAAGACTCCGTCTCCTCGATTTGAACGTTCTTCTCCACATCAGGCTCTGGATTAGGAGCCGTTCCGACTTCAAAGGGCAGCTCTGGAGTAAGGACTTCGATAACCTTCTTCCTGACAGGCTTGTACAGTTTATGAATCAAGTCCTCATAGAAGTCATCCTCGTCACGGTGAACATCCTGCATCACCTCAGAGCGAAGCTCATCCTCCAAGCCCGTTGCAAGAATGGTCACCTTCGCATCCTCACCAAGAGAATCATCGGTAGCCGTTCCCCAGATAACATCTATATTCGGGTCTAACTGGTCGAAGAAATCATCTATCTCCTGGAGTTCCCGAACGAAGATGGGATGGTCATTGCTGGCATATATATTAAAGAGGATGCGTTTGGCCCGTCCGATATCATTGCCATAAAGCAACGGAGAGTCAAGAGCATCCAATATGGCCTTCTCTACACGGTGCTCTCCACTGGCACGTCCCATCGCCATGATAGCCCCACCACCATCCTTCATGGTGGTCTCCACATCACGGAAGTCACTCTTGATACCACCATCGCTTGGCATGACAATCAGTTCCGAGATACCTTTCACGGCATCCATCAGGATATGGTCTGCCCGTTGGAATGCATCCTTCACAGACAGTTCAGAATCAGCATACACATCACAAAGCCGTTCGTTATTGACGATCAGTAATGCGTCCACGTTCTTGCGCAGTTCTTCCACCCCCTTGAGTGCCTTGACGATCTTGCGCTTCTTCTCAAAGAAGAAAGGGATCGTCACCACGCCAACCGTCAACAGTCCCATCTCCTTAGCCACGCCAGCCACCACTGGTGCGGCACCAGTACCGGTGCCACCACCCATACCAGCCGTGACGAACACCATTTTCGTCCCGTCGTCCAACAGTTTCCGGATATCCTCTATATTACCTTCTGCCTCCGTCTTTCCGGTTTCCGGGTTGGCACCCGCACCAAGACCAGATGTTCCCAACATCAGTTTCACGGGTACTGGCGAACGGGAAAGCGACTGACTGTCTGTATTACAAACAGCATACGTCACACCCTCCACACCCTCATTATACATGTTTCGGACAGCGTTACATCCACCGCCGCCGACACCTATCACCTTGATGATGCCCTGCATCTTATCCTTGACAGAGCCAAAATCCAACAGTTTATTTTGATCTTCTCCCATACTTCATGAGTTTGCCGACAAAGGTACGAAACAAATTCCAATCCTCAAAATCTTCGCAAGGCTTGTGAAGGTAGAAAAACATCTGTCTATTTAAGACCACAGAATATTGTCATGAAAAAGTGCCTAAAAAAGTGAAGGGATAAAGGCATGAAAGAAAAAAGACGGAGGGGATGAAAAAGGCCTTTTTAGCCTGGTTTTGACTGGGAAAAGGGCCAGGTACGACAGACCTTGGCCTTATCGTCGACAGACCCGGCATCTTACGGTTAAAGAGATTATCTCCACGACTGTAAGGAATGGCACTTACGAGTGAAAGGGATGATCTCTATACCCTATAAGGGATTATCTCTTTCACTCGTAAAGCCTATCTGAATGACTCATAGGGCCTATCTCTTCGAACGAAAGATGCCACCTCTTTTACATATTGCTTTAACACGCTCATTATCAAACAAATACAGAAATACACCAAAACTCACGTATATGAGGGTCGTCGGACGTTTCCTGACCGTCGCGAGAGTTATGAGAGGTCGTTTGTCAAAATAAAACAAACCAGCGAAAAGAGATATCTCCCCAAATGTGACCGTTGTTTGAAAAGAAAATGGTATCTTTGCAACCGACAAGAAGTAACTGTACGACCATGATATTCTATTTCTCCGGTACTGGTAATACACGATGGGTGGCCGAGCAGATCGGCAAGGCTCTGAAAGAAGAACTGTTGTTTATCCCGGACATGATCCGTGAGCAACGGTATTCGTTCACGCTCCACGAGGGTGAGCGTATCGGCTTCTGTTTCCCGACACACGGTTGGCAGCCACCAAGGATCGTGCGCGACTTCATCAGGAGTCTGCGCTTCAGCGAGAGACCGTCGGTCGATGCCCATTTCTGTTGGGCCCTGACGACATGCGGCGACAACATGGGTGAGGCGATGACCATCCTGAACAAGGAACTGGCGGCGACCCCCCATCTGCGCGATGCCGAGGGTCGGTCGCTCACGGCCGAGACGCAGTTCTCTGTGATCATGCCGGAATCGTATGTCTGTCTGCCGTTCATGTACACCGACACCGAGGAGAAAGAGGCCATGAAGATCGAGAACGCCCAGCGACAGCTGCACCATATCATCAGCATACTGAAAGACCAGAAGCGTGGCATCGTGGAGCTGGAGAAAGGGGCCACTCCCCGACTCTACTCGTACGTGATCGGCGGTTATTTCAACCAACGGATGATCACGGACAGGAAGTTCACCGTGGATGCCGACAAGTGCATCGGCTGCGGCAAGTGCAAGAAGGTGTGTCCTGTGGAAAATATAGAAGGTACACCCCCCGTATGGCTACATAACGGAAAGTGTACCTGTTGTCTGGCATGCTACCACCACTGTCCCGTGCATGCCGTCAACTACGGCAAGATCACCAGGAAGCGGGGCCAGTATTTCTTTGGCCATTAGCCTTTAATAGACCCGGGGACCGAAGATCGTGGTGCCGATACGCACCATTGTACTACGGGTGTCCAGGGCAATGAGATAGTCGTCGCTCATGCCCCATGAGCGTTCACAGAAGGCCTCGTCATCCGCAAAATATTTCGCTTTGACCTCGTCGAAGAAGTCGGCGGCCGTCTGCATCTCACGACGTATCTGCTGCTGGTCGTCCACGAACGAGGCCATCATCATCAGTCCACAGATCTGCACATGCTTCATCTCGCGCCACTCACCGTCTTCGAGCAGCTCGCGACAAGCGTCGAGGGTGAGTCCGTACTTCGTGGACTCCTCGGCGATATGCAGTTCCAGAAGTACCTTGATGACCCGGTCGCAACGCTCCGCCTGACGGTTAATCTCTTTCAGGAGCTTCAATGAGTCAACAGCCTCGACCATTGACACATACGGTGCGATATATTTCACCTTATTGGTCTGCAGATGACCGATAAAATGCCACTCGATATCCTTGGGCAACTGTTCGTGCTTCTGACGGAGTTCCTGTTCATGGCTCTCGCCGAAAACACGCTGTCCCTCCTCATAAGCCGCCTCAATATATTCGTTGGGGTGGTACTTGGAAATTGCCACAAGGCGTACACCCTGTGGCAATGTGTCTAGAACCTGATGCAAATGACCTTTTACGTCGTAGTCCATCTTATTGCTCGTATTCCGGTTTGTCGTCTTTTTTATCAGTCTTCTTATACTCGAAGACATCCATCAGCGTGGTCTCGGCAACAGAGGCGATGACATAGTCGATCATCGTACCACCCATCACCTCGTCGATATTCTTCACAGCCCCGTTGAACGAGCCTGCCTGCACCAGATAGGTGACGCTGGAGCGCTTCTCCTTCTCGGTCTTCTCGTCGATGGTGATAAACTGTATCTTGGCCTTGTACCATTTGTCGGCCATATCGGAGTCGTCGAAGAAGATCTCCTTATAGGCAGCCTTCTTGATATCGGCCACGTCGAACTCTCCGCTGATATATGAGGACATCTCCTCGATAATACGCTCTTCGGCCTCACTGAAGCTCAGGGCGTCAACCACATAACTCTCGTTTACTTTCTTCTGCAAGCCGTCTTCCATCACCTTCTCGTAACGGATCTTGCACTCAAACCAATTTGCTGTTCTGCTTCTCATTTTGTAATTGATGTTTTTCTCTATTCTTTGAATCTCTATTTCTTGCTATCGCCGGGCACTCTCCTGGCAGACGACTCCTGGTCGTCCTTCTGCTTCTTGATACCCATATAATCTTTGTCGAGCGCCTCACGCTTCTTCTGCGTGATCTGCTCGATGATCTCTGAGGCCACACGCTGCGTATGCTCGGAACTGAGTCCGGAGAGCTCCATCAGTTCCTTCTGTTTCTTCGCGAGCTCCTCCGTCATCCACGAGTTTTTGGCGGCAAAGGCATTGGCTGAGCCACTCATGTTCGACGGGGTATAGACACTTGAGATGATGGCGTCGGCAGCCTTGGAGAACTGCTTACGGAAGATGGCCTCCGCCTTGGCATTATACTCACGCATCTTACCTTCGCTATAACCCAGTGAGTCGTTCTTGAGTTGTTCCTTCACGACGATACCTGCCAGGGCTGCCGAGTCGGCATCGGCACCAATACCCAACAGGGCCTCCATGTCCTCCTCGAGCATCTCGTCGGGGATGGGTTCATCGACAGGCTGCACATACTCCACCGGATCGGGACTTGGCAATAGGTAGAAGAACAAGCCCACGATAATCAGGGCGACAGTCAGGGCGACAGCCGCCATCACACCGGAGCGGCGCATGTTACGACGGGCGTTGATGGCATGGCGCATGGCCTCGACAGTGGCATAGCGCTTCTCGGGATCTTCTGCCGTGGCTTTCTCCACGACGCCCTTCAGTTCCATGGGCAGGCCCGACGACTCATAGAGCCAGGCGATGAACTTTCCAAGGGAATACACATCGGTACGTGCATCGATGGCACCACCCTCGAACACCTCGGGGGCCACATAATCCTCGACACCGTCGTACAGCACATCCTGATCCAGTCGCTGGTAGAACGAACCGTGACAGAGCAAGCACACCTGTTGGTCTTTCTTCCGTACCAAGATATTCGACGGGGCGTAACAGACATGATAGATCTCCTGCTCATGCAAAAGGGTAGTCAGATCAAACAGGTCGCGCAGCGTACCACTGATAAAGTCTTTTCTGGCGACGACCGAGGGCTCCTCGTTCAACAGCTGCTCCATGGTGATGAAATGCCCCACCTCGACGGCAATGGCATAGATGCCACCCTCACCGACGTTCGGCGTAAAACGGAGCTGTCCTGCATGGGCGATCTTCTCCACAGCCTCACACTCACGCTTCACACAACTGCTGAAAGCGATGTTGTCAGCCACATCATCATGAAACTCCACGAAATTAGAATACTTCCCGTCGATAAGACGCTTGTAGAAATAGCCATAGGGCAAGCGCACCTTCGTGGTCTTACGAATGTCACGTGTGTTTAATAATTCCTCGAAATTCATCGTACAGAATTGTCTTTTGTTTGATTTTGTCGGGCAAAAGTACATATAAAATCTGAGAAACGCAAATTTTTGAAGACAGATTGCAGAGATTTACGATAAATTGTGTTACCTTTGCAGCGACTTTTACATATAAGATAAAAGCTAGAAGCGAAATAAAAACTAAAGAAGATGCCTGAAATTTCAGTACGCGGCCTTGAGATGCCCGAGTCACCTATCAGGAAACTCGCCCCTCTGGCCGTTGCCGCCAAGAAAAGAGGAACAAAGGTGTATCACCTGAACATCGGTCAACCAGACCTGCCCACACCGCAGGTAGGACTTGATGCACTCAAGCAGATCGACCGTGAGATTCTGGAATACTCACCGTCGCAAGGCTATCAGAGCTACCGCGAGAAACTGGTGGACTATTACGCCAAGTACAATATCAATGTCACCGCTGATGACATCATCATCACCTCAGGAGGAAGTGAGGCGGTACTCTTCGCCTTCCTGTCCTGTCTGAACCCGGGCGATGAGATCATCGTGCCAGAACCAGCATATGCCAACTATATGGCCTTCGCCATCTCGGCGGGCGCCAAGATCCGTACCATCGCCACCACCATCGAGGAAGGTTTCTCGTTGCCGAAGGTGGAGAAGTTCGAGGAGCTGATCAACGAGCGCACCCGTGCCATCATGATCTGCAACCCGAACAACCCGACAGGTTATCTCTATACCCGCCGCGAGATGAACCAGATCCGTGATCTGGTCAAGAAATACGATCTGTACCTCTTCTCCGATGAGGTGTACCGCGAATATATCTACACAGGATCGCCCTATATCTCGGCCTGCCATCTGGAAGGTATCGAGCAGAACGTGATCCTGATCGACTCCGTATCGAAACGCTATTCTGAGTGCGGCATCCGCATCGGTGCACTGATCACGAAGAACGCAGAAGTCAGAAAGGCCGTGATGAAATTCTGTCAGGCCCGTCTCTCTCCTCCCCTCATCGGACAGATTGTCGCTGAGGCCTCTTTGGATGCTCCGGAGGAGTATTACCGTGACGTGTACGATGAGTATGTGGAGCGTCGTAAATGTCTGATCGACGGTCTGAACCGCATCCCCGGTGTCTACTCACCGATTCCCATGGGTGCCTTCTATACCGTAGCGAAGCTGCCCGTCGACGATGCCGAGGCTTTCTGCCGCTGGTGTCTGTCAGAGTTCGAGTACGAGGGCGAGACGGTGATGATGGCTCCTGCCGCAGGCTTCTATACCACTCCTGGTGCCGGCATCAATCAGGTACGTATCGCCTACGTGCTGAAGAAGAAAGATCTGGAGCGGGCACTCGTCGTTCTGCGGAAGGCACTGGAGGCCTATCCGGGAAGAACAGAGGATGCTGGTTATTAGTCTTTGCTGATGACCGTTAGCTGTTCGACATGAACCTACCCTTATTCATAGCCAGGCGCATATACAGTGACGAGGGCGACAAGCGGAAAGTGAGTCGTCCGGCTATCCGTATCGCTACCGTCGGTGTAGCCATCGGACTGGCCGTCATGATCGTCACGGTATCCGTCATCCTGGGCTTCAAGCATACCATACGCGACAAAGTGGTAGGGTTCGGCGGTCATATACAGGTACATAATATTCTCAGCTACAACGCATCCGATCCTTATGTCATCTGTGCCGACGACAGTGTCATGAACGTCCTTCAGCATATTGAAGGTGTCAGGCATGCTGAACGGTACTCTTATACCCAAGGACTCCTGAAGACCAACGACGACTTCCTGGGTATCGTGTTCAAGGGCATCGGACAAGAATACGACACACAGTTCCTGAAATCCAATCTGGTCTCGGGCGACATCCCACAGTTCAGCGACTCGACCAGCCGCTACCAACTGCTGCTCTCAAAGATGATTGCCGACAAGTTGAGACTGAAGAGCGGAGATAAGGTGTTTGCCTATTTCTTCGACGGCGATGATGTGAGGACGCGCAGATACACGGTATGTGGCATCTACCAGACCAACATGACGCGCTTCGATGAGAACCTGTGCTTCACGGACCTATATACTGTCAACCGCATCAACGGTTGGGAGAAAGACATCTGCTCGGGCATCGAGGTCAGCGTGGACAATCTGGAGACGCTGGACCAGACAGAAGACCGATTCATCGAACAGGTGAACCGTAGCAGCGACCGCATCGGTAACACCTTCACCACACAAACCATCTACGAGGTGTACCCTCAGGTATTCTCTTGGCTGGAACTGCTCGACATCAACGTCTGGATCATCCTGTTCCTGATGGTATGCGTGGCAGGCTTCACGATGATCAGCGGTCTGCTCATCATCATCCTCGAACGCACGCAGATGATCGGTATCCTCAAGGCGGTAGGTGCCAGGAACGACACCATCAGACATACCTTCCTCTGGTTCTCCGTCTTCATCATCGGACAGGGGTTGTTCTGGGGTAATATAATAGGTGTCGGCATCGTACTGTTACAAAACTATACAGGCATCATCGCCCTGGATCCGCAGACCTATTATGTCAGTAAGGCGCCCATGGAACTGAACATCCTTCTGATATTGCTCATCAACGTCGCCACCCTACTGATATGCGTGTTCGTGCTCATCGCTCCGAGCTATCTGATCTCTCATATCCACCCGGCCAAATCGATGAGATACGAATAATACTTGTTCTATTCATCACCTATTTTGCTTTTTTTCTCCTACCGACTAAAATATTGCACATTTTTTTTTGAAATGTGCAGATAATTGTATACCTTTGCACAAAATTTCAAAATTTGTGCAATTCCAATGGAAAACTTTAGCAGTTTTAATGCATATATACAAAGAGCAATCATAGACAACTGGAATCAGGATGCGTTGACAGACTATCAGGGTATTACCCTCCAATTTCACGATGTAGCACGTAAAATCGAAAAATTACATATTCTCTTTGAGAACAGCGGTGTTCAGAAAGGTGATAAGATCGCTATCTGCGGACGTAACTCAGCCCATTGGGCCGTCGCCTTCCTTGCCACACTCACTTACGGTGCCGTCGCCGTGCCTATCCTGCACGAGTTCAACGGAGAACAGATCCAGAATATCGTCAACCATTCCGAGTCAAAGTTGTTGTTCATCGGCGACTTTGCCGTGAAGACCATTGACCCAGAGGCGATGCCGTCACTGGAGGCCATCATCAATATCCCCGACTTCTCACTGATGATCTCACGCTCGGAGAAGGTCACCTATGCCCGTGAACATCTGAACATGATGTTCGGCAGTAAGTACCCGAGAGCCTTCCGTGCAGAGCATGTGAACTACCATGTGGATGAGGCCGAGGAACTGGCACTGATCAACTATACCAGTGGTACCACAGGCTTCTCAAAGGGTGTCATGCTGCCTTATCGCACACTGTGGGGAAACATCGAGTTCGTGATACGTGTGCTGGGCAAGAACGTGAAGCGGGGCGATAACATGCTCAGCATCCTGCCCATGGCTCACATGTATGGTATGGCCATCGAGTTCCTGTTCGGATTCTGCAACGGCTGTCACCTGTTCTTCCTGACCCGTCTGCCGTCACCGGCCATCATCGCAGAGGCCTTTGCCACGGTGAAGCCATCGGTCATCATCACCGTGCCACTGATTATCGAGAAGATCATCCGTAAAAAGGTGTTCCCGAAGATACAAGACAACCGCGTCAGACTGCTGCTCGCCATGCCGGTGGTCAGCAAGAAAGTCAAGAAACATATCTGTCAGGAGGTGTATAATGCCTTCGGCGGCAACCTCTATGAGGTCATCGTCGGTGGTGCGCCCTTATCAAAAGAGGTGGAGGAGTTCCTCCTCTCCATCGGCTTCCCCATCACCGTCGGTTACGGTACGACCGAATGTGCGCCTCTGATCTCGTTCAGCGACTATAAGGAATTCATCAGCGGTTCATGCGGTACACCTGTTGACCGTATGGAGGTGCGCATCCTAAGCAACGATCCACAGAACATTCCCGGTGAGATTGTTACCCGAGGTACGAACCTCATGACTGGCTACTTCAAGAACCAGGAGGCTACGGATGCCGCCATCGACGAAGAGGGCTGGTATCACACTGGTGACCTCGGAACGATGTCGGAAGACGGACATATCTTCATCCGGGGACGTATCAAGAACATGCTGCTCGGCGCCAATGGACAGAACGTGTATCCCGAGGAGATCGAGGATAAGCTCAACGCGATGGTCATGGTATCTGAGAGTCTTGTCATACAGCGTGGCGACAAACTCGTGGCACTGGTCTATCCCGACAAAGACGAGGTGGTCAGCTTCAGCAAGAAGGAACTGGCGAACATCATGGAGCAGAACCGTCAGGAACTGAACAATACGCTACCTGTCTACAGCCGTATCTCTGCTATTGAACTCCAAGAACAGGAGTTTGAGAAGACACCAAAGAAGAGTATCAAACGCTACCTATATAAGAATAACTAATCACATATGGAACAAATACCTAGCTTCAACGCTCTCATCCAGAAGAGTATCATCGACAATTGGGATCGTGACGCACTGACCGACTTCAAAGGACAGACGCTACAGTTCCATGATGTAGCAAGAAAAATCGAGAAACTACACATTCTCTTTGAAAACAGTGGCATCCAGAAGGGCGACAAGATCGCGCTCTGCGGCCGTAACTCCTCACAATGGGCTGTGGCCTTCATCGCCACGCTCACCTATGGAGCCGTGGCTGTGCCTATCCTACATGAGTTCAATGCCGAGCAGATTCATAATATCGTGAACCACTCGGAGGCCAGACTGTTGTTCGTGGGCGACCATGTGGCGACGATCATTGATCCGCAGGCCATGCCAACTCTGGAGGGTATCATCAACAACCCCGACTATTCACTGATGATCAGTCGTACGGATAAGCTGACTTATGCACGTGAGCATCTGAACGAACTCTATGGAAAGAAATTCCCGAAATATTTCCGCAAGCAGCATGTCAGCTATTATGTGGAACAGAGTCCCGAGGAACTGGCGGTGATCAACTACACCTCCGGTACTACCGGGTTCTCCAAGGGTGTGATGATTCCTTACCGTGCCCTCTGGTCGAACTACGCCTTCGCTGTCAACGTGCTTGGAAAGCAGCTCAAGCCGGGCGACCGTATCATATCCATGCTACCGATGGCTCACATGTATGGCATGGCCTTCGAGTTCCTCTTCGAATTCAACTACGGCTGTCATGTCTACTACCTGAACCGTATCCCCTCGCCTGCCATCATTGCACAGGCGTTGGCAGAGATCAAGCCGGTCATCGTCATCGCCGTACCACTGATCATCGAGAAGATCATCCGTAAGAAGGTGTTCCCGAAGATCCAGAACAACCGTATGCGCCTGCTGCTGCAGATGCCAGTTATCTCCAAGAAGGTGCGCGAGAAGATCTGTCAGGAAGTGCTCAAGGCCTTTGGCGGAAAACTGTATGAGGTGATCATCGGCGGCGCTGCCCTGAACCAAGAGGTGGAACAGTTCCTGAAACGGATAGATTTCCCCTACACCGTCGGCTACGGTGCTACGGAGTGTGCGCCTATCATCTGTTACCGTGACTGGAAGACCTTTGCGCCCGGCTCTTGCGGACGTGCCGCCCTGCATCAGGAGGTGAGGATTGCATCGCCCGACCCACAGCGCGTGCCTGGTGAGATCCTGACGAAAGGACCGAACGTGATGCTGGGTTATTACAAGAACCCGGAAGCTACGGCCGAGACCATCGACCGTGACGGATGGTACCACACGGGAGATCTTGGCACCATGGATGCCGACGGGAACGTGTTCATCAACGGTCGTTCGAAGAACATGCTGCTTGGTCCAAACGGTCAGAACATCTATCCCGAGGAGATCGAGGATAAGCTGAACTCGATGACCATGATCGTAGAGAGTATCGTCGTACAGAGAGACAACAAGCTGGTGGCTCTCGTACATCCCGACATGGAGGAAGCCAAGAACATGGGATTCTCAGAGGAAGACCTCATGAATATCATGGAGCAGAACCGTAACGGATTGAACGAGATGATTCCGGCCTATGAGAGGATCACCGAGATCGAGATCCACGAACAGGAGTTTGAAAAGACCCCGAAGAGGTCTATCAAGCGTTACCTCTACAAGTAAAAACAAACACTTTCAATACGTGAATAAATGCCTTCCGAATGGAGGGCATTTATTATTCGTACCAATAATAATACCAATAGGTGCCCCGATAGTGCTCCTCGACCTTCCCCTTCCGCTCTGTCTGGCTGGGATAACGTTTCTCCAGTTCCTGGAGATTATCGTAGTCTTCATCCATCACAGGATGATGGTATACCACCACTGGCTTTGAACGCAGACGGGAATAAAGGGTCAACGCCTCACGGTAATGCTTGGGAAGACTGTCGTTGACCGTGTAATAGTCTTGAATATCCTTGGCAAAACGGTCCAGGTCCTTGTCAATCAGCTCGCCACAGAGCAGATAATCGGCCAGCACCTTCCGAGGGACGGAATCCCTCCGCTGCAATAGTTTCAGATAACGTACCGGCTCTATCTGTCCGACAGGACGAGCACCCAGGAACCGATAGAGACTGTCGACAGGGCACACCAACATCTTGGTCTTCCCATTAGAAGGAAGCATCAGACTGCTACTACCTGCGACCGGATACTCAAAGAGATGCTCTCCCAACCCATCTGTCCGTGCCAACGCATACATACGGAGCATGAACAGATGATCGTCGCTCTCCAGCGATTTCTTACCCACCGCCAAGGCATGGCCATAGTTGCCCTGAGACAAGAGATTCTCCATCTTCATACGATAATGGAACACCGCATCGGTATTTCCAATCCATGCCACCCACATCATCATCAACGACATCGTCAGCATGTTGATCCACATCGGACGGGAGAACAGAGAGTAAGGAGTATCATCCTCGAACTCCTGTAGCTTGAGGGCTATACAGACAACGAAGACCCATACGATAAAGGCAACCAGCATCACATGCCACGATGCCACGATATCAACACCGGTATCCAACTTCTGTCCTATATCGGTCAACATCGATAACAACAGCATCGACGGTGCGTAGGTCAACGCATGCCCAAGGCGCTTCAGACGAGCTATCCTGTATACCAGAAGCTGGACAAGATAGAGCGTTATGGTCGTGATAACCGCTCCCCAGAAACGATGATAATGGGTCACGCCACCACTCAGCACATGTTGGGTCATCGTCAGGATGTCGGTCTGGAAGAAGTATAGCCAGGCAAACGAGAAGACGATGAAGACCACAGCGCACATCACACGGACGGAGATGGGGTTACTGCCTTTTGAAGAGCGATTATAATTCATAGATTCCTTGCAAACATTACACCTTCTTCAACACCACAGCAGAGCGTGCCGGGATATAGAGCTTCAGCCATTCCTTATGCTCATTCACATAAAGAGGATCATAGTTTGTGAAGTGGGTGATCGTGTCATCGGCAAACCCATTGCCTCCAAAGGCCTTGGCATCGGTGTTCAGAACCACCTCGTATGATCCTGTCGGAACCAGGAAGCCATAGTCGGTATAGGAACGCGTGGGTGAGAAGTTGAAGACGAAGACAAGATCACCACGCATGAAGCAGAGCACCTGATCACCATCGTCGTGCCAGATCTCTGCCACAGGCTTATCCTGGAAATGACGGACAGACTTGATGACCTTCAGCATCTCACGGTCGAAATCGCCCAGCCAGTGATAACAGAGGTCCTTGTTATCCACGAGGTTCCACTGCCGACGGGCATACTTATGCGACCAGCCATTGCCCTCACGCGGGAAGTCGATCCATTCCGGATGACCGAACTCATTACCCATGAAGTTCAGATATCCGCCATTGATGGCGGCCACCGTCACCAATCGGATCATCTTATGCAGGGCGATACCGCGCTGGGCGATATCGTTCACATCTTTCTTTGCGAAGTGCCAGTACATATCGGCATCAACCAATCGGAAGATAATCGTCTTATCACCCACAAGGGCCTGATCATGACTCTCGCAGTATGAGATGGTCTTCTCGTCGGGACGACGGTTCTTGACCTCCCAGAAGATGGAGCATACGTTGATATCCTCGTCGCGCACCTCCTTGATGGTCTTTATCCAGTAATCAGGGATATTCATGGCCATACGGTAGTCAAAACCATAGCCGCCATCCTCAAACCTGGCGGCCAGTCCGGGCATTCCCGATACCTCCTCCGCTATCGTGATGGCATGAGGGTTCACCTCATGGATGAGCTTGTTGGCCAATGTCAGATAACAGATGGCATTATCGTCTTCATGACCGTTGAAATAGTCGCCATAGCCCCCGAAGGCCTCACCAAGACCATGCGAGTAGTATAGCATGGAGGTGACACCGTCGAAGCGGAAGCCATCGAACTTAAACTCCTCGAGCCAGTACTTACAGTTGGATAGCAGGAAATGGAGTACCTCATCCTTGCCGTAGTCGAAACAGAGCGAGTCCCAGGCGGGATGCTCATGACGGTCGCCGGGATAAAAGAACTGGTTCGGATCACCGGCCAGGTTTCCGAGTCCTTCGACCTCGTTCTTCACGGCATGGGAGTGAACGATGTCCATGATGACAGCAATACCATTCTTATGGGCGGTATCAATGAGTTCCTTCAGTTCCTCTGGTGTACCGAAACGACTGGATGGAGCGAAGAACGACGAGACATGATAGCCGAACGACCCGTAATAAGGATGCTCCTGGATGGCCATCACCTGAATACAGTTATACCCATCCTTGATGATTCGCGGCAGTACATTATCCTTGAACTCGGTATATGTACCTACCTTCTCGGCATCCTGTCCCATTCCGACATGACACTCGTAAATGAGCAGCGGGTTCTTCTTGGGCTTGAAGTTCTGCTTCTTGAACTCATACCTTTTCTCTGGGTTCCAAACCTGAGCAGAGAAGATTTTCGTTTGTTCATCCTGTACGACACGACGGCACCAAGCCGGGATACGCTCGCCTTCCCCTCCGTTCCACTTGACCTTCATCTTATAAAGATCACCGTGCTTCAGAGCTTTCTCCGATAGCTTCAGTTCCCAGTTACCTGTACCCTCGATACGCTTACAACGGTATTTCTCGTTCTCTTTCCAGTTGTTGAAGTCACCAATCAGATAGATAGCTGTCGCATTCGGTGCCCACTCACGGAACACCCAACCTCTTGACAACTTATGAAGTCCATAATAAAGATGTCCTGTCGCAAAGTCGGAGATCTTCTTCTTGCCATTCTGCGTCAACTGGTTCAGTTTCCATAACGCATGGTCGTGACGACCGCGGATGGCCTCTTCATACGGCTCCAGCCATGGATCGTTCTGCACAAGACCGATATGTGCGACTTCCTTGACGACATTTTTTTCCCCCTTCTCTTTCTTCGTAGCCATAGTCAATAAGTTTTAACCTTAAAGATTGCTTTCTTGATCTCTGCATTTTCAGAGATACAGGGCGCATGACCATCCTGCGGAAAGAAGATAACCATCTGTCCTGGTTTCAGTGTCACATACGTCTGAGGCTTCACCTCCCCATATAAGACAAGATCCTTTTCGGCATTATATTCCCTCTCTGGCAGATCCTGAAGCGGAGAATAGCCGTAAGTCTCCTCGCACGAGAGCGGAATCTGGATATCAATCATCTCCACATGCGTCTCTAAAACAGCAGCCTCCTCTGTCCTACCATTCGCAACAGCAAGGTTCAGGAACAGATCATCACCTTTGATCGGGTACTTCCCCACCTCAAGGGCATGGAGATCATGGGTCTTAAGAAAACCTATCACATCGGCAAACAACGGATTCAATACCACATATTTGCCCAGATTGTCAAGCGTATCAATGATCATAACGAAAGATATTTAGTAGTTTATCGAAGCTGACGATGCCCACGGGTATAAGAGCCCTGAGCCGTGATATTCCCATTGCGGTCTTTCTCAACGAAGTTGCCATCACGTTTATCGTCAACATATGTTCCCTCGAAACGGTTACCGTCCTTATCCTCTTCAATAGCAGCGCCATGACGCTTGCCATCCTTATACTGGCCCTTAAACTTCGAGCCGTCAGAGAAACGGATCACACACTCACCATGGGGCTGTCCTTTCCGGAACGAGCCTTCAATCACGTCACCGCCTTTCTTGGTGAGTTTACCCTTTCCTTCCTGTTTGTCTGCCTTCCACTGGCCGACATAGGTATCGCCATTCTTCCAAGCGAAGGTGCCTTGTCCTTGTTTGTCACCTTTATAGAACTGTCCGGTATACTTGTCGCCATTGGCATACTTAAAGACACCAGTACCAGTACGTGCACCATGCTCGTAGTCGCCCTCGTATACATCACCGTTCTGGAACTTGTATACGCCACGACCATTCATCTCGTCATTAAGCCATTGACCAACATACACATCGCCGTCGGCATATTTGAATGTTCCCTTTCCCGAGCGCATATTATCTTTCCAGTCGCCGTCATAGGTAGAGCCATCCCCCCAGTCGTAGAAACCTCGACCGTTCTTCTTATCGTTCAGCCAATCGCCTTTATAGTAAGCGCCACTAGCGAATGTATACTGACCCTTTCCCGAACGCTGATCCTGTCGCCAGTCTCCCTCATATCTGTCGCCATTGAAGTAGTACATCACCCCATGACCATGCTGATAATCACGAAACCAAAGACCATCATACTTGTTATTGTTGGAAAAATAATATACACCTCTGCCGTGCTGTTGATCCTGGAACCATTCACCTTCATATTTCTCTCCATCGAAAAAGGTGTAGATGCCATAACCCTGACGTTTGCCTTTCACATACTCGCCCTCATAGCAATTGCCATCCTTATAAACTGCCTTGCCCTTACCATGAGGCTTACCCATTACCATCTCTCCTTGATACTGTCCTCCGTCCTTCGTTACAGCCGAGCCAAGCGTAATCTTCTGAGCTCCTGCAACTACGGGCAACACCATCAAATATATACAGATAATACTCTTTTTCACAACCACTGAATCCATATTTAACATTCTGCAAATTTATGTATTTTTTCGGAGACCGCCAAATTTCATTGTTGATTATTAACGTTTATTGCCGAATATTTATTACCTTTGCCGACGTTATGAAATTTATCGCAATTATCCCTGCCCGCTACGCCTCGACGCGCTTCCCGGGCAAGCCGCTAGCCATGTTGGGCGGTAAGACCGTGATACAGAGAGTATACGAGCAAGTAAAGAACGTGCTCGATGATGCTTATGTGGCCACTGATGACGAACGGATATATGCCGCTGTAGAGTCCTTTGGAGGAAAGGTGGTCATGACAAGAACAGACCATCAAAGCGGTACCGACCGTATTCAAGAGGCTGTGGAGAAGATTACCTCACCAGAATATATGGGAGAGACAGGGAAGTCGAACGTGCCTGATGTCATCATTAATGTACAAGGCGACGAGCCTTTCATCCAACCCTCACAGATAGAGACCCTGATGCGTCTCTTCGATGAACCGGAGACACAGATCGGCACATTAGGAAAGCCCTTTGAATCAATAGAGGCTATTGAAAACCCGAACTCTCCGAAGATTATTACAGACAATCGTGGTTTCGCCCTATACTTCAGTAGAAGTGTTATTCCATATATCAGAGGTAAGGAGCGCGAGGAATGGTTCGGACAGTATCCTTTCTTAAAACATCTTGGTATCTATGCCTACCGGCATGAGGTACTGGCAGAGATTACGAAACTGCCCCAGAGCAGTCTGGAGAAAGCAGAGAGTCTGGAGCAGTTGCGCTGGCTTCAAAATGGTTATCGTATCCGCGTAGGACTAACAGACGTCGAGACCGTCGGCATTGACACGCCCGAAGATCTACGTCGTGCAGAGGCCTTTATCTAAATCAGGCATTGCGCATCTGTCGAAGTAGCTCCTTCTGTCGCTCAGAAAGCTGTTGCGGCAGTTTCACCTGATATGTTATAATCAAGTCGCCAAAGGTACCATCTCCCCGGTCATATCCCTTGCCACGAAGACGCGCCTTTGTACCCGGCTGTGTCTCGGGTTTGATCTTCATCTTCAGCTTCTGTCCGTTTGCCAGTGTAATCATCACCTCACCGCCCAGCAGAGCTGTATAGAGGTCGATGGAAACCGTCGCATTCATTTCACCGGAATGGGCACGATGGCCACCTCCTCCTGAGAATCCAGAGAAGCCATTTCCACCACCTCCCGAGAAACCCTGGAAGCCACCGAAGCCGCCTCCCTGCTGTCCTTTCCGACCAAAGAGTGTCTCAAAGAAATCGCTGAAGCCTCCTCCGCCAGAGGAACTGGAGAAGTCAAAACCTCCAAACGGATTACCGCCACCGGCACCACCACCATAACCACCAAACTGCTCAGCCTGTTTCCACTGCTGACCATACTGGTCATATTTGGCACGTTTCGCCGGATCACCGATGACATCATAGGCCTCCGTCAAAGCCTGGAACTTCGCCTTTGCCTTAGGATCATCGGGATGCAGATCCGGATGAAACTGCTTGGCACGCTTCAGATATGCCTTCTTGACATCCTTCTGCGGGATATTCTTGTCAACACCTAATATCTTGTAATAATCAATAAATGCCATGTCTCTTTTCTCCTTCTCAATTTTACTCTATACAGCAAACAGCAAAAAGTATGCCTAAAAAGAATATTTTATTTGGCGATATCGGATTTCTTTCGTAATTTTGCAACTAAATTTATGAGTATGAAGAAAGTCTTATTGATAGCCGCCATGGTTGCATCCGTACTTCCCACCCTGGGACAAGCAACGAAGACCGTTCGTCTGAAAGTTGTTGAGACCAGTGATGTCCACGGTCATTTTTTCCCTTATGACTTCATGGAGAGAAAAGCACTTAAAGGGACTCTAGTACGGGTGAACACCTATGTAGAGAAACAGCGTAAGCAATACGGGAAAGACCACTTGTTACTGATTGATAACGGTGATATCCTCCAAGGACAGCCATGCGTCTATTGGTCGAACTACGTGATGCCGGAGAACGTGAACCTTGCCGCACGAGTCATCAACTACATGCAATATGATGCTGAGACCGTCGGCAACCATGACATTGAACCTGGTCACAAGGTCTACGACAAGTGGATTCGTGAGGTACGCTGTCCACTGTTGGGAGCGAATATCATAAAGACCGGCTCTGGTAAGAATGCTAATCCCAAAAACATCTATAATGGGCTACAGCCCTACTCCATTCATTACGTTGACGGTGTAAAGATTGCCGTCATCGGTATGCTGACACCGGCCATCCCGAACTGGTTGAATGAGAGCACATACAAAGGAATTGAATTCGAGGAGATGGTCTCTTGTGCCAAGAAATGGGTCAAATACCTAAAGGATGTTGAACGCCCAGACCTTATCTTCGGTCTTTTCCATTCTGGAAAGGATGGCGGCATCGTAACGCCAGACTATGAGGAGAATGCGACGGCTGCCGTTGCCCGTGAGGTCCCCGGCTTTGACATCATCTTCTTCGGGCACGACCATCAGGTACACAACGAGTGGATCACCAACAAAGAAGGCCAACAGGTTCTTATTATTGACCCCTCCTGTTGGGCACAGAATATTGCGGAAGCGGACATTGAACTGACATATGAGAAAGGTAGACTTGTCAAGAAGAACATTTCCGGGGAGATTGTCAGCGTCAGAGACGAGGAAGTAGATGAACAGATGGTCGACTATTTCCAGAAAGATATCGATGCGGTGAAGGAGTACGTCAATCAGAAAATCGGCTCTTTTGAGACACCAGTCTATACGCGCGACTGTTACTTCGGCAACTCGGCCTTTACCGACCTGATACATAACCTGCAGTTACAAATCACCAAGGCAGACATATCGTTCAATGCCCCACTCTCATTCAACACGACCATTAAGGCCGGTGAAGTTACCATGGCAGATATGTTTAAACTGTATCGTTTCGAGAATCTTCTTTTCGTACTCAAGATGACGGGAGAAGAGATACGCAAACACCTGGAGTACAGCTATGACATGTGGACAAATACCATGAAGAGTCCTGACGATCATGCGCTCCGTCTCAACGATGCATCAAAGGACGATCAGCAGCGCACAGGGTTTCAGTACTACACCTTCAACTTCGACTCCGCCTGCGGAATCGACTATGAGGTTGATCTGACCAAGCCCGACGGAGAGAAGGTTCGTATCCTACGCATGTCGAACGGTGAGCCCTTTGACGAGAAAAAATGGTATCGTGTTGCCATGAACAGTTACCGTGCTAACGGCGGTGGAGAACTGCTGACCCACGGAGCGGGTATTCCCAAAGACTCCATCGAGGCACGTGTCATCTATCATTCTGACCGCGACCAGCGCCATTATCTCACAGAGGAGATCAGACGGATGGGAAATGTCAATCCCAAACCAAACCACAATTGGAAATTCGTACCAGAGGAATGGGTGAAGCCCGCCTTAGAGCGTGACCGTATCATCCTTTTCGGAAAATAACAAATATCACCAACGATGGAGAAACTTTATTTCGTATTCTGTAAAGACGAACTCTTACTAAAGAAAACTGCAGACAACTCCTATACAATCCCTCGTGGCGAAGAACCACCAACGGATGTAAAGCCATGGACAAACACACTTAGCATCACTCCCATGAGTGACGGTACAGAGGTGATGACCTATCGTATCGAGGAACCTGTCACAGACAAGGAAGGCTACGAGATGTGCGGTCTTCGAAAGAGTTACTATAAGCTCCCCAAAGAATTATACCTAAAGGCCGGAAAATGCCAGGAGCTGCTTTATTGGGATCAGAACACTAAATTCTGTGGCGTATGCGGTGCTCCGATGAAGATGGCCACGGATATCTCGAAGAAATGTACAGAATGCGGAAAAGAAGTGTGGCCGCAACTGGCCACTGCGGTTATCGTACTGATACATCGAGGCGATGAGGTCCTTCTCGTCAGAGCCAAGAACTTCAGAACAGACTTCTATGGTCTGGTAGCAGGCTTCGTGGAGACAGGTGAGACATTGGAAGAGGCTGTCGCCCGGGAAGCATTCGAGGAGACTGGCGTCACAATCTCTAATATCCGTTATTTTGCCTCGCAACCATGGCCATACCCCTGTGGACTCATGGTAGGCTTCAACGCCGACTATGTCGGTGGGGAGATTCACCTGCAAGAGAGTGAGATTGCCAAAGGAGGATGGTTCAGAAAAGACAACCTGCCCACGATTCCGGAAAAGCTATCTATAGCTCGTAAGCTTCTGGACGCCTGGATTGAAGGGAAATAAACAAAAAAATAAGAAAGGAGAGCCTGACCGCTCTCCTTTTTTAATATTCTACTGTGCGCATCGTCATCTGACCCATGTAATTGACAAGCGTCTCTATCATATAACAACTTGCCCCATCCGGAATACAGAGAGTGGCATAGAAATGAAGTCCTTTGGCATCTGCATGGCCATACTCCATCTTACCAAGTATCGCTTCCTTTAAGAAACTCGCCGGCACCATCTTGCTATACATCTGTTTACGGAAATCCTGTGAGAAGAGTTTCCTTGTACCCTGGAATACGCTGACATGCATGATGTTGTCATAATAGACGTTCTCCACCTCCATACCATCATCGTTAAAGACATGTCTCGTCACCTTGTATTTTGTCGGATTAACAGCAATATACCAATGGTATCGCTCACCATTAAACACAACCACTGAGTCTGTCTTAACCTGATGCGTATAAACCATAGCCTCCGGAGTGTCGTGTACAAACTCTGAAACATCTGTCTGATTCTCACTCTTTCTGAGCTTCATCACGTCACCGTTCTGATTGACAAACCAGAACACGTTCGGGGTTTGTTTCACGATACCGTATTTCGTTCCGGATGCAAGTTCCAGCGAATCACCAACAATCCGGAAATAGGCCGGCATACTTGTCGAGTCTGCATAAAAGATCGTGTCACCTTTCACACGAAAAGAAAGGTCCTCACTCTCCTCTTCAATCCAGATACCCTGCAACAAGGCCTTCGCCTCCTGGTCTTCCGGAACAGAACCAGACTTTCCACCCTGACGACCACAAGCCGTCATAAAGGCTACCAATACTAATATGATAATCTGTCTGTTCATTTTCCAATACAATGGTACTCGAAACCATTCTCCTCAAGCTCTTCCGTGTCAAAGATGTTTCTACCATCGATGACAAGCGGGCGTCTCATCGCTTTCTTGATGACACCCCATCCCGGCAGACGGAATTCCTTCCACTCTGTGAGCAACAATAAAGCATCAGCATCAAGGACGACATCATACATATCGGCGGAATATGTCACGACATCGCCAATACGACGCCTGCACTCATTCATGGCGATAGGATCATAGACGCGGACCTTACAACCTGCATCCAACAACTTTCCTATCATCACCAAGGCAGTTGACTCACGCATATCGTCGGTCTCTGGTTTGAACGAGAGTCCCCACATGGCTATGGTCTTACCTTTAAGGGCCTCCTCACTTCCGAAAGCCTTCACAAGCTTTTCATAAAGCACGCCCTTCTGCCGCTCATTGACACGTTCAACAGCCTTGAGAACTTCCATGGAATAGCCGTTCTGATCGGCCGTCTTGATAAGTGCCTTCACATCTTTCGGGAAACAACTGCCACCATAGCCACAGCCTGCATACAGGAATTTCCGTCCAATACGAGTATCAGAGCCAATACCGGCACGTACCATATTCACATCCGCCCCCACCCGTTCGCAGAGATTCGCAATATCATTCATAAACGAGATACGTGTAGCCAACATAGAGTTCGCTGCATACTTGGTCATCTCGGCAGAAGGGATATCCATGAATATCACACGGAAATTGTTGATCAGGAACGGCTTATAGAGCTTTGAAAGCACTTTCTTGGCATGTTCACTCTCCACACCTACCACCACACGATCGGGCGACATGAAATCCTTGATGGCATTTCCCTCTTTTAAGAACTCTGGATTAGAAGCAACGTCAAACTCGATATTCATGCCACGTTTCTTCAACTCGTCCTCAATAGTCTGACGCACCTTCTTGGCTGTACCAACCGGCACCGTCGACTTAGTGACCACCACCACATATTTTTTCAGGTTCTCTCCTATAGTCTTGGCTACCTGTAACACATATTTCAAATCGGCACTTCCATCTTCGTCTGGAGGTGTACCAACAGCAGAGAAGACAATCTCCACGTCATCAAGCACAGACGCCAAGTCTGTCGTGAACTTCAGACGTCCTGCTACTACATTCTTCTTAACAAGTTCATCCAGTCCTGGTTCGTAGATAGGAATATCTCCGTTCTTCAGTCGCTCAATCTTCTGCTCGTCGACATCAACACAGGTAACATTCGCACCCGTATCCGCAAAACATGTTCCAGATACCAGTCCGACATAACCAGTCCCTACAATTGCTATATTCATCTTGTCAATAAATAGTTGTCAGTCAAACATTTCTGCATCTTTAAACGAGGGAAGCTTTAAATCCTTCTCACTCGTAATAACCTTCATCTGGGCAACGGGCCATTCTATGTTCAGATCCGTATCATCCCATCTGACTCCGGCCTCTGTCTGGGGAGAATAAGGAGCATCCACCTTATATACAAAGATAGCCTCATCACTTAAAACCAGGAAGCCATGCGCGAAGCCACGAGGTATAAACAGCTGACGTTTATTCTCTTCACTCAACTCAACCATGACATGGCGACCGAACGTAGGACTTGATCGTCGAAGATCTACCGCGACATCTATCACTTTACCTTTGACTACACGCACCAGTTTTGCCTGAGAAGTAGTCCCTTTCTGATAGTGAAGACCACGAAGAACACCGTATGATGATTTCGACTCATTCTCCTGTATAAAGTCTACCTTTCCTACATATTTATTGAACTCCTCCTGCTTCCATGCCTCCATAAAATAGCCGCGGCCATCCTTAATTACCATCGGCTCTATGATACAGACATCCTTAATCTCCGTATTAATGTATTTCATGAGTTCGTATTTTGCTGCAAAGATAATGGAAAAAAATTATTTTGCACACATTTTAAGTTTCTTTTATTTGTTTATATCACAAAAAACGCGTATCTTTGCACTCGTGATAGAGCTAGAAAGGCATATTGAAATACTTCTGCTGAATAACGACTGTGTCATCGTTCCCAACCTCGGAGGATTCATGACACATCATATTGATGCACGCTATGACGAAGGAGACTACACGTTTCTTCCGCCATTACGTACGCTTGGATTCAACCCACAGCTGAAGATCAACGATTCCCTATTGGCGCAGTCCTATGTTGAAGCATACGACATCAGCTATCCTGAAGCATTACAGCGCATTGAAGACGAGGTCAACGAATTAAGAATGCATCTTCAAAACGAGGGAACATACGAGCTGAATGATATTGGTACGCTCTCTCTCAATGAAGATGGGAAATACATGTTTACCCCTTGTGAGGCCGGCATTCTGACTCCGACCCTTTACGGCCTGGGAGCTTTTGAATTCCACAAAATAGGGGAAAGTACGCCAAATATTGTTCCGTCTCTTGAACAGCAGATCGGAAAAGATGAACCTGCGAGCCATGAAACGACAGCAAGAATCATTCCCGTTGACAGCCTACAAGAAACAGTGGCCGAGGAGGATGATAGCGAAGATGTGGTAAAGATCAAATTCTCATGGATACGCAATGCGGTGGCTATTGCCGCTGTTCTGATTGCCGTTTTTCTGGTTGCACTACCCACAGGCAAGACAGAGATGATGACGCGCACCATTAGCAATCTGAATAACAATCTGCTTTTTGGCATGATGACAAAGGACACAAACACCAGTTCTATCGAAATCAAGAAGTCCGACATCATAAAGCCCACAACGAAAACGGGGACTTGTTCCAACAGCACTTCCATAAGACCTGACGCAAAGACAGAATGCGACAACAAAGAGGTCGTTAGTGAAAAGAAAACCGGTTATTGTATTGTATTGGCCAGCTGCGTTACACAGCAGAACGCTAAAATCTTTGTAGAAGAATTACAGAAAAAAGGCTATAACGATACAGAAGTATATACCCATCGCAATATAACTCGCGTTATTCTGGGGCATTACGAGACACAAAACGAGGCTTATAATGCCCTAAAGAGAATCCACAAGAACGAAGAACTTGCGGAGGCTTGGGTATACAAATTCCAGGAGAGGCCATGAAACGAGTACGCTGTCCGAAATGTGACCATTACATTACTTTCGATGAGAGTAAGTATTCGAGTGGACAATCATTGGTTTTCAAGTGTCCAGAATGCGGAAAGGAATTCGGCATTCGAATCGGCGTATCCAAGCTTCGTGACCGTCAAAAGGACGAACAGCCTGATGAGCAGGCCAACGAGGAAGGCTGCGGTTCTATTGTCATTATTGAGAATGTTTTCCATTTCAAACAAGTCATCCCACTCCACATGGGAAGTAATGTTATTGGAAGATATCAAAAGGGGAACCGTGCCAATGCCGTTTTCGAGACTGTAGACCCCAGCGTTGACCTCAACCACTGCACCATTACTGTCGGACGCAACAAAAAAGGGAAGCTAACATATACCCTACAAGACAACAACAGCAATACTGGTACCTTTGTCGATAATGTTGAACTTGCTCCGCGCGAGCGACGCGTCATCGAAGACGGATGCTTATTCACCATCGGGGCGACCAGCATCATTTTACGAGGTGCAGACAGCAAAGACGAATAAAAATACACTATTTCCGAAGAAAATGAACCTTTAGTTGCAATTTCTTCCATTTATGTCACGTTTTACCATTATTTTTCGTAACTTTGCGCCTTGATATTTCAATGAACAAAGATATAGATGGAAACGACTGCGATTTTGCTGCTTCACTGCCCTGACCAACAGGGTATCATCACTGAGGTGACCAAGTTTATTACAGACAACAAGGGTAATATCGTATACCTGGATCAGTATGTTGACAAGCAGGACGGCATGTTCTTTATGCGTATAGAATGGGAATTGGAAGGCTTCATGATTCCACGTGACAAGATATATGATTATATCACCACGCTCTATGCACAGCGCTACAAGATGAAATTCAGTCTATACTACAGTGACAAACGGCCACGCATGGCCATCTTTGTCAGCAAAATGAGTCACTGTCTATACGACCTGTTGGCACGTTGGAAAGCTGGAGAGTTTGCCTGTGATATTCCGTGCATCATATCAAACCATGAGGATCTGCGATATGTGGCGGATCAGTTCGGTATTCCTTATTATGTCTGGAGTATCAAGAAAGACCATTCCAACAAGGCCGAAGTGGAAAAAGCAGAAATGGAGCTTCTGAAGAAGGAAGACATCTCGTTTATCGTCCTGGCTCGTTATATGCAGATCATCTCGGATGATATGATTGCGGCATATCCACACCACATCATCAACATCCATCACTCGTTCCTACCCGCCTTCATCGGTGCAAAGCCCTACCATCAGGCATGGGAACGTGGTGTAAAGATTATCGGAGCAACAAGCCACTACGTAACGGCAGAACTTGATGCCGGTCCCATCATTGAACAAGATGTGACACGCATCACGCACAAAGACACCCCAGAAAGTCTTGTCCTGAAAGGCAAGGACCTGGAGAAGATCGTATTGTCGCATGCCGTATCAAAGCATATCCAACGTAAGATCCTCACCTATAAGAACAAAACCATTATCTTCAGTTGATCGTCAATAGTCATGCAGGTAGCAATCGTAAAATACAATGCAGGAAACATCTATTCCGTGGTGAATGCTCTCCGCAGAATGGGTATCGAACCTGTGCTCACTGATGACGCAGAAACCCTAAAGAAAGCCGACCGGGTACTGTTCCCTGGACAAGGACATGCAGCAGAGGCTATGGAGTACTTGAAAGCAAGGGGCCTTGACAAAGTGATCCGAGATCTTAAGCAACCCGTCTTTGGTATCTGCGTTGGGCAACAGTTGCTTTGCAAACACTCAGAAGAAGGAGACGTAGATTGTATCGGGATCTTCGATGCTGAGGTAAAACGATTCAAACCGCAGAAACATGAAGAAAAAGTTCCGTGTATGGGTTGGAACAGTTTGAGTCTTCCTCACTCCTTTCAAGAAAAGAACGATGTGGATCCGCTATATAAAGGCATACTTTCTCCTGTCTCGTTTAAGGAGCATGAGAACGCCCCGTATGTCTATTTCGTTCACAGCTATTATGTACCGTTGTGTCGTGAGACCATTGCGATAGCAGACTACATCCAACCCTATAGTGCTTCCATGCACAAGGATAATTTCTACACCTGCCAATTCCACCCCGAGAAAAGTGGTGTTATAGGTGAACGGATACTGAGGAATTTCCTCGAGATAAATGATGAACGTAAATAGTCTTTTTAGAAGAATGAACGCTATAGAACTGATACCTGCCATAGACATCATCAATGGACAATGCGTCCGACTGACGAAAGGCGACTACAATCAAAAGACCATCTATCACAACTCTCCCGCTGAGGTTGCCAAAGAATTTGAGGGTCTGGGATTCAAACGCCTGCATGTGGTAGACCTTGATGGAGCCAAATCGAAGCATGTCGTTAACGATGGCGTACTGAAAGCCATCACGACACAGACTCAGATGACCGTAGATTTTGGAGGAGGTATTAAAACCGATGAGGATATCCAGAAAGCATTCGCATCAGGCGCGTCAATGGTGACCATCGGCTCCATCGCCGTCACTCAGCCAGATCTGTTCATGGGTTGGTTGGAGAGATATGGAGCAGAACACATCATACTGGGAGCTGATGTACGCCATGGTAAGGTAAGCATTAACGGTTGGAAAGAGGATTCTGACGAGGACCTGCTTCCCTTCCTCCAGAAATATGTTGATGCAGGTATACGAAACGTATTGTGTACGGAGATTTCCAAAGACGGAACGTTGACCGGACCAGCAATCGACTTGTATAAGCAGGTCATGGACGCATACCCACAGCTACATCTGATAGCTAGTGGCGGTGTTTCTTCTATTAATGACATCAAAGCCCTCCATGCGGCCGGCATCCCTGCCGTCGTCTTTGGAAAGGCAATCTATGAAGGTAAGATAAATCTCAGGGAACTATGGGACTGGCAAAACGAATCATACCCTGTTTAGACGTAAAGGACGGAGAGACTGTCAAAGGCACGAACTTCGTGAACCTGCGCTCAGCCGGTGATCCTGTCGAGCTCGGGAAGGCCTATAGTGAGCAAGGAGCCGACGAGTTGGTGTTCCTTGACATTACAGCCTCTTTCGAGGGACGCAAGACCTTTACAGAGATGGTGACTCGTGTAGCACAAGAGATAAACATACCTTTCACTGTCGGCGGAGGCATCAACGAATTGGAAGATGTCGAGCGACTGTTATATGCCGGCGCTGATAAAGTAAGCGTCAACAGCGCTGCGATCCGTCAACCACAACTCATTGACAAGATTACCAACCGATTCGGTTCACAAGTCTGCGTCTGTGCTATTGACGCGAGATACGACGAAGACGGTTGGCATTGCTACCTTAAGGGGGGGCGTGAACGTACAGAACGAGGTCTCTTTGAATGGGCACATGAGGTCCAGGAGCGCGGTGCAGGAGAGATCCTCTTTACAAGTATGGATCATGATGGCGTCAAAGCCGGTTATGCCAATCAGGCACTCCGGGAGTTGGCCGACAATCTCTCTATTCCCATCATTGCCAGTGGTGGAGCCGGGAAGAAAGAACATTTCCGTGATACATTCATTGAGGGACATTCCGATGCTGCTCTTGCAGCTAGTGTCTTCCATTTCGGGGAAATCCCCATCCCAGAACTTAAATTATATCTAAGAAACGAAGGAATAAACGTACGTATATGATTATAGATTTTGAAAAAAGCGGTGGACTTGTCCCCGCCATCATACAAGATGCGGTCACTAAGAATGTGCTGATGCTTGGTTACATGAACCAAGAAGCATATGAGAAGACTATGGCCACAAAGAAGGTGACTTTCTGGAGCCGTTCACGTAATTGTCTGTGGACAAAAGGTGAAACCAGCGGTAACTTTCTGAACCTCGTGAGTATAAATGTAGACTGTGACAACGATACCCTCCTCGTAAAAGTGATTCCTGATGGACCGACCTGTCATACTGGTACAGATACCTGCTGGGGGGAAGAGAACACCAGTAATCCCCTACTCTTCCTTACGGAGCTTCAGGACTTCATCAACCGTCGCCACGAAGAGATGCCAGAAGGCAGTTACACGACCAAACTCTTTAAGGACGGCATCAAACGTATATCACAGAAGGTCGGTGAGGAAGCGTTGGAAGCTGTCATCGAAGCATGCACAGGCACAAACGAGCAATTAAGCTATGAGGTGTCAGACATGCTCTATCACCTGATTGTACTCCTAACCAGTAAAGGCATGCGTATCGAGGATATCGCAGCAGAACTCCAGAAACGCCATGATCCTAACTGGGATAAGAAGCGCCGTGAAGCTAAGGCCCAAGGAACAATGAAATAAAGGCTGTAAACCGGATAGTGGAATGTGAATGCAAGACAGATATGCTGATCAGTTATAAGAATGTAAGTATCTACCAGCACCAGGGCGTCCAAGTGCTGAGCGACGTGAACCTACAGGTGGACAACGGTGAGTTTGTCTACATCATTGGACGTGTAGGGTCAGGTAAAAGCACATTACTTAGTACGTTGTATTGTGAACTTGATATTGACGAGGCAGAAGAAGCGACCGTACTTGGCTATGACCTGAAGACGATTCGTCGTAAGGAGATACCCGCCCTGCGCAAAGATCTCGGTATCGTTTTCCAGGACTTTCAACTATTAAGTGACCGTACGATATATAAAAACCTCCATTTCGTACTAAAAGCTACGGGATGGAAAGACAAAGAAGAGATTGACCAGCGTATTCACGAAGTGCTGACAGAGATAGGACTTTCTGATAAACATGATAAGATGCCCAACGAATTATCCGGTGGGGAACAACAACGCATTGCCATTGCCCGTGCTATTCTCAATCGTCCGAAACTCATTATCGCTGATGAACCAACTGGGAATCTGGACAAAGACACTGCAGACGACATCATGCAGTTACTCTATAACATATCAAAAAGTGGCACTGCCGTTGTTATGTCAACACATAACATCTCACTCTTGAGCAAATATCCGGGAAAAGCTTTCCAGTGCCAGGATGGCAAAATGGAACAGGTAACCATAAGAAAGGCGTAGAATTCAATTAAAAAATCAAAGCATATGAAAGTGATGAAATTCGGCGGAACATCCGTCGGCACCCCACAAAGGATGAAAGAAGTGACCGAATTGGTCACAAAGTCTGGCGACCCCGTTTTCGTGGTACTCTCCGCCATGTCGGGCACCACTAACTCTCTCGTTGAGATCTCCGACTATCTTTACAAAAAGAATCCTGATGGAGCCAATGAGGTTATCAACCGTCTTGAGCAGAAATATGCCAAGCATGTAGACGAACTCTACAGCAAAGAAGAAACAAAGACCGTAACACGTGAGTTCCTGCGTGGTGAGTTCGATTATCTTCGTTCGTTCACGAAAGAACTCTTCACTAGCTTCGAGGAGAAGAGCATCATTGCACAGGGTGAGATGATGTCGACAAACATGGTTGTGAACTACATGAAAGAGCAAGGAATCAATGCCGTACTGCTTAATGCTCTTGATTTTATGCGTACAGACAAGAACTCTGAGCCAGATCCTGTCTATATCAAGGAGAAGCTCAACGCCATTCTTGAGGAGAATGATGGTGCACAAGTATACCTGACACAAGGCTTCATCTGTCGTAACGCATATGGAGAGGTTGACAACCTGCAGCGTGGAGGTAGCGATTACACCGCATCACTTATCGGTGCAGCCATCAATGCCGAAGAGATCCAAATATGGACAGATATTGACGGTATGCACAATAATGACCCACGTGTGGTTGACAAGACCGAGCCTGTTCATCAGCTTCATTTTGAAGAGGCTGCCGAGTTGGCCTACTTCGGTGCAAAGATCCTCCACCCCACCTGTGTTCAACCTGCAAAATATGCAGGTATACCCGTACGTCTGCTCAACACCATGGATCCGGATGCAGAAGGAACGACGATTAGTAACGCAACGGAATACGGAAAGATCAAGGCTGTTGCCGCCAAGGACAACATCACAGCGATAAAAATCAAGTCGTCGCGTATGCTGCTTGCCACCGGCTTCCTTCGTAAGGTCTTTGAGATTTTCGAGAGCTACCAGACCCCTATTGACATGGTTTGTACATCTGAGGTTGGTGTATCCATGAGCATAGACAACTCTGCCCATCTGGGAGAGATTGTTGACGAACTGAAGAAATATGGAACAGTGACCGTAGATACGAATATGTGTATCATCTGTGTCGTAGGAGATCTCGACTGGTCAAACATCGGCTTCGAGGCATTAGCTCTTGATGCCATGAAAGACGTTCCCGTTCGTATGGTCAGCTATGGAGGATCTAATTACAACATCTCATTCCTGATCCGCGAAGAAGATAAAAAACGCGCTTTGCAGAACTTAAGCGACACTATTTTCAACAAATAATATTCCACACAACCAAACACAAAACGAACAGAGAGGAAAAGAATATGGCAAAAGGTATATTTCCCGTAGAAAAGATGCAGTCGATAGAGACTCCTTTCTACTATTACGACACGGAAGTGTTGCGTCAAACTTTGCGCGCCATTAACGAGGAAGCCAATAAACATAAGGGATTTGTTGTACACTACGCCATAAAGGCAAATGCGAACCCAAAAATTCTCCGCTTTATCCGTGAAGCCGGACTGGGAGCAGATTGCGTCAGTGGCGGTGAGATCGTTGCCTCTATCAAATCCGGATTCCCCAGTAACAAGATTGTCTTTGCCGGTGTAGGTAAGAGCGATTGGGAGATAAATATAGGCCTCGACAACAACATCTTCTGTTTTAATGTGGAGAGTATTCCTGAGTTGGAAGTCATCAACTCGTTAGCTGCCGCAAAAGGAAAGATTGCACCCGTAGCCTTTAGACTCAATCCGAATGTTGGAGCACACACCCATGCGAACATTACGACAGGTCTGGCAGAAAACAAGTTCGGTATTGCCATGCGAGACATGGAAACGGTGATTGCAGAAGCTGAGAAACTGAGTAATGTCAAGTTCGTCGGCCTACACTTTCATATCGGATCACAGATTTTGGACATGGGCGATTTCGAAGCCCTCTGCAACCGTATAAATGAGTTACAGGACCAGTTGGAAAACCACCACATTCATGTCGAGCATATCAATGTTGGAGGAGGACTTGGTGTCGACTACGCACATCCGAACCGTGTTCCCATTCCTGATTTCAAAGCATACTTCGATACATATGCCAAGAAACTAAAGCTCCGTTCGTGGCAAACACTACACTTTGAATTGGGGCGTGCCGTGGTTGCGCAATGCGGCTCACTAATCACGCGCACATTATATGTAAAAGAAGGTGCTGTCAAAAAGTTTGCTATCGTTGATGCCGGTTTCACAGACCTCATCCGTCCTGCGCTATATCAGGCATATCACAAAATAGAGAATATCTCCAGTGAAGAGCCGATGAGCAGCTATGACGTTGTAGGTCCCATCTGTGAGTCAACCGACGTTTTTGCCAAACAAATAGATTTAAACCAAACAAAGCGTGGAGATCTGTTGGCAATCCGTTCTGCCGGAGCATATGGAGAAATCATGGCATCACAGTACAATTGCCGTAGACTACCTATAGGATACACTAGTGACGATTTATAAGAATAAGAAAAAAATACAAAGATGAGTCGTTGTTTCTCTATTGTGATGACCGTATATGACCAAGCCCATGACTTGGAAGAGAATCTTCCTGCCTTCCTAACACAGGAATATGAACCAGGATACGAGGTGATTGTCGTTGATGAGTCGTCGACAGACAATACTGAGGATGTTCTGAAACTTATGAAGAACAATTATTCTCAGCTCTACACGACATTCATACCACGGCCAAACAGACTTGTATCCCGGCCAAAGCTTGCCTATACCATTGGCGTAAAAGCCTCTAAGAACGAATGGGTTATCATATCTGATATTAAGAAAAAACCTGAAGCAACAGATATTCTTCAGGCCATTGAAAGAACCATGAACGAGCAATCTTTCTTGTATCTCGGCTACCTTACAGGCAAAGGTTTGCGTCTACAACCATTTGATGATGTGACAGAAGTTCATCGACAGATTGTCAAAGCGGAGCGTAAGAAGAGTAACGGTCATCAGGGGAAGCACATGAGATATATACGGGGAAAATACGACTTTATCATTGTGCACAAGGACTATGCGCATGATCTTCTAAAGTTCTTTGAAGAAAAACCTAGTCGTCTACAACTCTTGGGACTACGCTTAAGTATTCTGTGGCAGAACCTCTGCAAGCGATCCTCGACAACCCTTCTCACAATAGAGTGAATATCATCAAGGGAGGAAGGATAGAGCATGAAAATCCTGCACGTCTATCAAAAAAACGAAGAACTCATTCAGCGGCATGTCACCATGCTGAAAGACGGCATGCGACAGAACGTGACTGTACAGGTTGCAGACAATCTTGTAACCTTCCGGCAGTTGCTTCATGAGGTACATCCCGACATCGTGCATGTTCATGGTTGTTGGCAAGGTTTCTTGTTACGTGCAGCAAATAGCGCATACCATTCCGGCGCTCGTATCGTCATAACGCTCCACGGCCAACTGGAATCCTGGAATGTCAGTCAGCAAAAACTGCAGGATAAAATGGGAAGGGCTCTTTTCGAACAGAAAAAAACAATTGAGCGCGCCTATGCCGTTATCTGCTTAGGGAAGCTTGAACACTCCTACTTTGAGAAACTGGACTGGAATCACCGTATTGAAGATATCCGTAATGCTGTTATCACAAATTCCATTACACCTGCGGAAATGTGTGCAAAGACGTATGCAGTTTATCAGAAGGTCATCGACTCCAACACGTTGGAACAAATGGACAACGCTAGTATCGAGGCACTGCATACAATTATCAAAACGAGTATTATGGGTGATCGTCGGTGGTGCCGTGAAAACGAAGCTATCACTCATCCACAGAATATAGACTGGCGTCGTCTGCTTATCTATGCTGAGCATGAAAATATCCGCAACTACGTTGACTATGGTATAAGTATTCTCGGTCTTTCAACACCCATTATCGAAACAACGAAGATCTGCGCCTACTTTCCAGAAGGCTACACACGCCCACAAAGCATAAAACAGATCATCGGTGACTATCAAGGTGACGAAAATGATTATTTGATACGAATGATCAGACAGATAGAAAGGAAGCCACAACTTCTCCACCTGATTGAGATAACCCGTGAATTATATCGCGATACCATCAACGATGACCGACTCGTCCAAGCCATCGAGGAAAAAGACTTAAAAGAAACCACAGGTTGTCTGATGCAGATATTAAGTGAACAGACGGGCCTTGATGAGGGCTATATGCCACTTCCTCCAGTGAATAACCGGAAGACCCAACAAATCCGTCAACTAATAGCCTGTCATCTGAAGATATGAAGAGTATGATGTTGAACAGACTTTGGACTAAAATCAATACTCGGATGATGTCCGTGGCATTCTTATTACTGCCTTTGCATGCAGTGGCAGAGAATAGGATTTATGTTTCACAAGTTAAATCCCTGCAAGCAGTAGTCAATCAGGATTGGCTTTCGCCTGCCGTTATGCGACTTCACAGCGATGACCTATTACATGTAAGTTTTGACGAGCTGTCGCACAATCATCATCGATATATCTATCGTATTGAACGGTGTGAAGCCGACTGGTCGACAGCAGAAGAGGTATTTGAGAGCGACTGGCTCGAAGGATTTAACAACAATGTCGTTGAAGACTATCAACACTCTATCAACACCGTTGTTCCCTATACCCATTATAGCATCATCTTCCCCAACGAGAGATGTCAGTTAAAGATGAGCGGCAACTATCGTATGCATGTCTATGAAGAAGATGAGGAGGAGGATATCCTGACTGTTGAGTTTATGGTAACCGAACAATCGATGTCTCTCTCCCTTCATGCCACAACCAACACGGACATCGATGTCAATCAGACCCATCAACAATTGACTATGGGATTGAGATTTTGCGATTTAGTGGTGTCGAATCCCGAGGAACAACTGCAAATGGTCATTACACAAAACGGACAGGAATTCAACAAACGTCAGAATATAAAACCAACATCAGTCAATCATAATGGACTAGAATGGCATCATTGCAGGGATCTTATTTTCGATGCCGGCAATGAGTACCGCAAATATGAGATCCTAGACACCAGTCACCCGACCATGGGCATCGAGCACATCACATGGGACGGGACATACTATCAGGCATTCCCATTCACAGATGAGCCCAGGCCATATTACATCTACGACCAAGATGCGGATGGTGCTTTCTATATCCGTAATAGCGACAACAGAGAGAATGACATCACAAGTGACTATGTATGGGTTAACTATCGTCTAAAAAGTAACCTTCCGTCAAAAGATGGTCATATCATCATCAATGGGCATTGGACAACAGAGAATCCGGAGACATACATCATGGACTATGACAAGAGCAGTGACACATACACCGCACGAATCATGCAAAAACAGGGTTACTATTCCTATCAATATCTCTGGATAACGAATAACGGCCATACGCGACTCCTTCCTTCTGAGGGCAATTTCTACCAAACAGAGAACCGCTATAATGCTTATATATACTATAAGGGGACAGGAGAGCGCACGTGGCGGTTGGTCGCCTACAGACAACTTATCTCAGATTAACCTATACCTTTTTTGTGACGGAACTGGTCCGGTGTCTGTTTCATGTGATGGAAAAAAGTGGCAATAAAAAAGTTGACAGAAATAAAACCACACTCATCTGAAATATCTGGTATATCCTTACCCGTTGTCTCCAACATTTCTATGGCACGTTGTAGCATCACCTGAACAGCCAATCCTCTGGGACTCTTATAGATATTTGCTGTAATCAGTTGGTAAAACTCCTGCACATCCATTCCTGCTGCGTTGCTCAGATCGCGCATTGAGATTTGCGAGACTTCTTTTGACAAGATCTGTGGCATGATCTTTATCATGGTACTATTAAACTCTGGCGATAGTTCATTTTGGGGATTAGTACCATAACCATACACCTCTTCAGGTGTCGGTTCCAATAACTCACTTCCACGATTACAACACCTCTCTGCAAAAATCCTGATTCGATTGATAATGCCTTGCTCTTCACTATTACGCATCACTCTCATATTAGCGTTCCTTAGATAGCAGAAGGCATTAATGCCTAACAAGACAAGCAGTAACGAACCCAACAAGACGAACATGCCCGTCGTTCGCCACCATGGCTGGTGGATTCTAACAATCCATTCATCCGGCTTAGTGTTCCATTGGTTGGGGAGCATTGAAGACTGGATTTCTACAACATAAAGTCCTGGACGAAGTGATTCAAGTAACAGACGTAGTCTGCCATTCTTATCAACCTTTCCTTCTGAGTCGTAACTGGTGTAGATATGCCATCTGTCATCTAGTCCCTTCACCCTAACCCGATAGTAGGTATGCTGAGGACGGAAATAGTTGAGTGCCGAATAAATTAGCATCAGAGAATTCTGATTATAGTTAAGATCGATCTCCGACGTACAACTAAGGGCCTTTTCAAGGATAATCTTTCCATCATGTTCCACCCCCGTCTCAACATTATTACCATTCACAAGCAGTTGAATCAACTTGGGATAAATCTCATATGCATACTCGCCCTTTAGTGTTTCCATCGACTGAGGATTAAAGACCATCATATGATCAAGTGACTGCATCACAATACGTCCATCAGGCAGACAGGCAGCCCCCCCGTTAACAAACGCCTCATTCGGCACACAGTCATGCTCATTATAACTGCAGACATAATCTATCTCACGATCTTTTATAAACACACAGGAAACGCCATAAGTAGTAGTTACCCATATCCGTTTCTCATGATCCTCCACAATGGCATGAACCACATTATTTAGGAGACCATCATTCTTTGTGATAATCTGCGGCAGATGGTCGGACGTATTACGATAGAGATGCAAGCCCTGAGATGTACCAACCCACGTCCATCCTCGAGAATCACGATAGGTGCAATTGACAGTCCGTCCTCGAAAGGTCGTAGAAGATTTGGAATACTGTGACATATACCCATAGTATACCATAGCCTGCTTATCATTCCAGTCATAGATGGTAAACGGAGGGTTGAATGGACGAGAATAAAGCAAACCCCGTTTTTCCGTTCCTACCCATAACCCGCCCTGCTTGTCGAAAGCCAACACATTGATGTCTGTGTTAAGCAACTGTCCATTCTGAAGTAACAGGTTCTCTACATGGTTGATATGGCCGTTACTAGCATCATATACCCAATAGCCATACTCAGATGAAAGATAGAAGAGAGAGTCTTTCTTCGCAATGTTATTCAAGTGATAAGGCGTCTTGAAAATCGTTCTCCATTCTCTTTTGACAACATCAAAACTCTGGAATATGGCTTGTTTCTTACCATTTCGTATCTGATAGAACAGATTGTGGTCTTTGAGTAATACCGAAGACGATTCATAAGTCTCCTTCTCTGTATTGTTATAGGCGGCACTTAACAAAATTCTCTTTCCTGTTGTCAGATCCACCATGTCCATCTGTCCATCCTCGTAGAACAGCAGAAGATATTTATCCTGGCTGGTCTCAACATCCTGCAGGTTATGTCCCTTTCGTAATGGATATGACCTCTTAGACTCAACACTATAGAGTCCGTCTTCGACGGATAACCACACGATACCATCTGCATCGACAAACATGTCTCTCACCTGCTTGTCCATACCAAATTTAGCAAACTCTTCTTTGATAGAAACAGTAAACTTTTCAGTTTGCAGATCCACGCAGGTCACATTATGCGTGTTTTTCAACCACATGTGATGATATCGGTCAAAATATAAATGGTAGTTCCCTGCATAATCTACCAATGGATAAAGGTTCTCTTCTGTTGGATCTATATAGGAAAATTTTTGACCATCAAAGAAATTAATCTGTCCCATCGTTGTGATCACCATACGTCCCTCTTTTGTACAATATATGGTCTGGGCACTGTTATCTGCTAAACCGTCAGAGGCATTATATTTCTCAAAACGACGATCTGAAGTCTCCGCCATCACAAAAGCAGACATAAACGCCAATAGGCTTAGTGTCAATAATCTGGTTATAGATAGCACTTTCATATCATTAGGTTATTAGATGTTTCTGCAAAGATAGGCAGAAAAACGATTAGTTCCAAATATTTCTTGGAAAATATCTGATGATGACTCATAAAAACGGTTCATGGGCCCGTCAAAGGGAGCCAGTACAGCCAATTCTCTTCCCAGACTGACAGATTAGCCGAGGCCCCCTTATACTTAAGCCCCCTAATGGGGGCCAGTATAAAGGGGGACACCTCAAGCTTGTTCTGTCAGGCCGCCGTCGTCAACGGTTATCTCACCAACCAAATGTCTCTGTAAGAACCCTGTCCCTTCTATACCCCTTTGACAGGCTCAGGGACCGCAGAAAGTAAGGGGTCACGGTTGCTGAGCGACCCTCTTGCGGTCCCTGAGCCTGTCGAAGGGTAAACCGCAGGGAATACCGCAGGGCCACTACCTTGCTTCGACAAGCCCTTCGACAAGCTCAGGGACCGCTCAGCAACCGTGACCCTTCCACGCCCAAGTAAGGAAAAGTAAGTCCTTCTGCGTCCTACTACGCCCTACTACGGAAAAACACTCTTTGAAATGCCGTACCTTTGCAAACGATAACGCCAGCGGGCCGAGCACCCCCCAAGTAAGGGTGAAAGAGATAATCCCTTTCGGTGAAAGAGACGTCATCTACGACTCATGGAGATAATCCCTATAGGGGTATAGGCCCTATCTCCATGACCCATAGAGCCTATCCGGATAGCTCATAGAAGGCATCTCCTTAAGCCAAAGATCCCCCCTCGGCACCAACGGCCTATGTTTAACTAAATCACTTACACAAATGGCACAAAAGTTGATCAAGACGCAGCACAAGAACCCCAAGTCGGCCGCGATAATGACGGTTGCTAAGCATGTCGAAGCAAGGTGACACCCTTCGACATGCTCATCCCCACACCCCGCCACCTACCAAAGTACCTTTGCAACTACTCAGTCAGAGTAGTATACTTTCAAATAAATTATTATCTGGTAGACTCTTGCATTATCATTTACAAATTTTAAGCCACTTTTTTAGCCATTTTTATAAAAATAAGAAGCTTATTTACAAATAAAATTTGTAATTTTGCAGCAATATCTGCCTGTTGCGACAGTGATGTCCTTTGAGTAGGACGGAAGCGATGGGTAGAGCACTACATATTGAAAGGCGTTATCGCGCTTTGTTTTTGGTCATTCTGAAACTACCACTTTCCGAATATACAATCAAAGACAATGTAGAGGTAACTGCCACGGGGTGTGTATATCAGACTCCGTAGTGTGCTGCGAGGCTCGTGTAGCCTCAACGCACACTTTACGGTGTATCTATATACTCCTGCGTGGGTGTTTCTCTGTCTGTTTTATTGTATGGGCTGTGGTAGGCCTCAGATGACGAACAGGCAGGTGTAAGCACCCACGTTTTTTGTGTGTAGTTATCTATAGAGTAAAAACAATCTGACTTTGGGGTGCTTATCAGAATAAATAGAAAAAGAAGACTGTAAAGAGAAACTGACTATACCATACTGACGAGCATCATTTCGCTTCTGACAAAAGAGAACTGGAAATCTGACTAACGCAGGAAGCAGAAAAGACGTAATGGACTCGCACGGAACAGCGTGAGGGACTTGTTATGCTTTTCTTGCAGCGTTTCCAGTCGCTTCTTTTGGGCACGACAGCCCCTTGCGCTTTTCTTTAAAGGTGCAAGGGGTTTTTCGTGTCAATAGACATAATATGGCGAAAACCAACTTACGACTTCATCCACAACAATTGGATTTGTTCCAATTGCAGACAGAATATCCTGAACAAATCATCGACAATTCAAGTCAGAGTATCAATTTGAATGATTTGGATTTGACTCAGAACGTTCTTGTCTGCAATGTAAAGAAAGACAATATGGAGCATTTCTTGGATGGAACGGCGAAAATATACTATTCAGGGGAACGATTTCCATCCACAGTAGCACTCAATAAACTCTATTACTTCATACCCTACATCGGAAAGCAATGTGACCAAGACTACTTCGGCATCAAGGATTTGTACTTGATTAAAATTGCTCGTGTTGGCTCACGTCGTGAAGGCGAACTAGATAATGACCCTAATGACCTGCGTATTGTTTTTGAGTTGCAATTTGTGAAGCATCTTTTCCCTGATTACAAAAAGCAGCGACTCTATATCTGGCAGACGTATACTGATACTACATTAGAAAAAATCGTTAAACAGCCAAATATAACGATGCCACTACATAGACGAATGACTTATGTAAGTCTGTTTAGTTGTGCTGGTATCGGTTGCTACGGTTTTAAACAAGAGGATTATGATTGTGTAGCAACAGTGGAGTTGATAGAACGCCGTTTGAACGTTCAAAAGTACAATCACAAGTGTCACTACGAAAGTGGTTACATCTGTGGTGATATCACCTTGCAGGAAACACAGGACAAGGTATTTAACGAAATCCAGACTTGGCACAGACAGAGAAACATGAGCGAATTGGATGTTGTAATAGCAACTCCACCTTGTCAAGGAATGTCTGTCGCCAATCACAAGAAAGGCAATGAGCTGAAACGCAATTCTTTGGTAGTAGAATCTATCAAGTTAATACAACAGATTATGCCTCGCTATTTTGTTTTTGAGAATGTTCCTGCGTTTATGAAGTCTATATGCACTGATATTGATGGACAGGACAAACCTATTTGTGAAGCAATTGAATTAAATCTTGCAGGATGTTACAATATTGCAGCAAAGGTCATCAATTTCAAGGATTACGGTAATCCCAGTAGCAGAACGAGAACGCTTGTTATTGGTGTACGCAAAGACCAAAAAGAGATTACCCCACTTGAATTGTTCCCTGACAGGCAGGAAGAGCAGACTCTCCGTCAGACAATAGGACATTTGCCTCATCTTACATATATGGGTGAGATTTGGGACCAGGATATTTATCACACGTTCCGTCCGTATGCTGCTCATATGCAAGAGTGGATTGAGAATATTTCGGAGGGGCAATCTGCATTCGACAATGAAGACCCCAAGCGCATTCCTCATAGAGAAAAAGATGGTATGATAATCTTTAACCAAAACAAGAATGGTGACAAATATACTCGCCAATATTGGGATAAAGTGCCACCATGTATACACACTCGCAATGACATCCTCGCTAGTCAGAACACCGTTCACCCTACAGACAATCGCGTATTTTCAATTCGTGAGGTAATGTTGATGATGTCTGTACCCAAAGAGTTTGAGTGGAGCGCAATTCCATATCAGCAATTGAACGCTCTTTCTTTGGAAGAAAAGCAGAAATATCTAAAAAAAGAAGATGTAAACATCCGTCAAAGTTTGGGTGAGGCCGTCCCCACAATAATATTTCAACAGATAGCTCACAAGATAAAAGAGAAAGCTGCAAAGAAAGAGCTAACAGAGCAGAAAGCAAATGAAATCATCGAGAAGAACAATCTAAAAGACGTTGAGACACTCCAGAAATATGTCAAGAAGAACAAGAAGATGGGCTTCGTTCGTCTGGCGAAAATAGCAGAATATGCCAACGGTGCAAGGACAGAGACTGCAGCATATTACACACGACAGGACATATGCTATTCCGTCGTGAAGAACTTGCCTGACTATCCGGACTCTAAAATCCTTCGAATTCTTGAGCCTGCAACGGGTGTTGGCAACTTCCTGCCATCCTTATTTTATAAATACGCCAATGTTGCAGAACTGCATATTGATGTTATTGACATCAACCCAGACAGCATAGCATTACTTCAACAGATATTACAATCAATACCTCTTCCAGAAAATATTCGTTTGAACTTCATTAATAAGGACACTCTCTTAGAATCATTCCCAAAGAGATACGATATCGTAGTAGGCAATCCACCATACATGAAAGTGAAAGACAGGAAATTGTTAATGACCTACAAGAAGTCTGTTGCTAATACAGACACAAGTAACATTTTCTCTTTCTTCATTGAGAAAGCAATGCAACTTGGTGATGTTGTTTCTCTAATAGTGCCCAAGAGTCTTATCAATGCTCCTGAGTTTAACAAAACTCGTCAAATGATGAATGAAAAGGCCATTACTCATATCGTGGATTTTGGCGAAAAAGGCTTTAAGGGCGTTAAAATTGAGACAATCGCTTTCACAATAAACCAGCGTACTAAAAGAAGTATTACAAAGGTAGAATCCTACATAACAAAATCTGTAGAAATAAAGCCACAGGACTATATCACCAACCCCGCCTTTCCTTATTGGCTTATTTATCGCAACGAGGATTTTGATGAAGTTGCTAACAAAATGACCTTTGGCATCTTTAAGTCATTCCGCGATAGAACTCTTACAAAATCGAATACAAAACAACAGGGTAAGATCCGAGTACTAAAGTCTCGCAATATTGGAAACAACTCGGTGATAGACATTGATGGCTATGACACCTATATTGATGATGTCAGAGGCTTGGAAGTTGGTAAATATCTCAATCATACCGAATGTATCCTAGTCCCTAATCTTTCATACAATCCTCGTGCTTGCTTTATGCCAAAGGGATGTGTTGCAGATGGTTCTGTGGCCATACTCACCACAATTGATGGCGAACAAGTGAGCCCAGAGGATTTGGCTTACTATGCAACAGAAGAATTTAGTAAGTTCTACGGCATTGCTCGCAATCGTGGAACTCGCTCTCTCAATATTGATAATAACTCTGTATTTTTCTTTGGTAAACTAAAAAATATATAATATGAAAGAGGAAATTAGAATTTACCTCAACACCAGAGACCTTGATGTACGTAAAACAGGTAGCGCACGGTTTATGGATCAAAAATGTACGCCAGACGTTGTATGTGCAGTCGCAGAATGTATATTGGAGTATACAAGTAAAAACAAAAGCTTATCTTTCACTAAAGATGACGTCTGGCATTCGGATTATGCTAATGAGTTGATACAAGGATCGTTCACAAAGCCCGACTTGTCTGAAGAGAGCGTAAATAGTGAATACGACAAGTTCTTCGCTCAACCAATGAAATTATTAGCATATTGCGGCGTGCTGAACGAGATACAGAATGGTGCCAACTATTATACGGTTAAACATCGAGATATTCTTACTTACATATCACAACATGAACGTAATGCTATAGATTTCCTTGATGCTTATCTGACCAAAGTAATGATAGATAGTGGTATAATAAAGTATTTCAACGAATTCTATGAAAAGCAAGACCGTGCCTCACTATATAATTTACGCAATAGGTTAATGTCATTCTATCATACTTATACAAAAGTGAAGAATGATTTTGAACCACCCCGCATCTTCAACAAGATAATAAATATTCTTGCTTTTAAACGCAAAAAAAGAGGATCTGTGCGCGGAATGGTATCAGCAAACACTCTAACGATAGATGAGATTCGATACAATCGTATAAATTGGCGCGACGTAAAAAAAGACAAAACTATGTCACGTCAAGAGTACAATTTGTTGATAAGGGGTGAAATTGATAAAAACGCAGGGTATTATAAGTATCAGATAGAAAAAGCTAAACGTTTCGTCAAAGATATAGAAAAGGTAAGTGAGATACATCGTTTCAACAACTATCCTGCTTCACAAGCTCACCATATTTTTATGGCAAGTGAGTTCCCTGAAATTGCAGACTGCCCCGAAAATATTATATGCATCACACCTAACCAACATTTCTATCGGACACATCCCGATAATCATACGCAGGTTATTGACCGTGATTATCAAATTGTATGTTTGCTTAGTAAACTTGACTCAATTGAAATTAATTTCAGAGAGGGTAAGGACGACTATTCACTTGCTGACTTTATCAATGTATTGAATATAGGTTTAGGAACAGATGTTTTTGATGCACAGATGGATTTTGAAGAAGTAAAATTCCGCATCATGAAACAAGCATATTATCAAGACAAAATAGCAACATTATAATATTCTAAATCTTATGAGTTATGAAAAATTACGGACAAAACAATCAAGTAAGATTTGCTGACGAACATGAGTATTACAGGTTCTTAGGGTATCTAGCAAAATCTGATGGAAGCACGAAAATTGTATATGAGCATAATGAGCTTCAAGGGGCTTGGGCTTCGGAAAACAGAATACAATTTTTTGTAGATCCACCAATGCAAATTATCTCAAATGTTTCGTTGACAGCCGGTGTTGGGAATATCAAATATCGTGTCAATTGTAACGACTTCTTACAGGAAATTATAAATTTACATGGATTTATGAATGGTAAAAATCAGAATTTGTCAATTATTCGAAAAACTATACCACCTGCCTATATTCAAGATTTTAATAATGGATTGAATTTGTAATAAAGAGAACTTTTGTAGATATTTCACCGGAAAGTTTGGAAAAGTGTAGCAAACGTGCACTAAAGCGAACTTTCTAGGATAAATTATACCTTTCAGGAGCTTGCGCCCTCACAGCCCTATCCCATCGCCACCTACCAGAAGATCATTAACGAGCACCACCTCCTAGTGCCCCTCAATAGCTATGTATTTGTACCTCAGCAGCACTCACTTAGAATGATATACTTTTGAATTATTATCTGCTATACTTTTACGTTATCATCTACAATCATAAACTATCCTAAATGTCGATGCAAAGGTGGCGAAAATACTCCGATAATTTGTACCTTTGCCACATTGTTTAAGATAAAAAGTATGGATTATCTACCCAAAGACCCTGCCATTCTAGTTTCGAGCGTCAACATGCTCTTAAGAGACGAGGAGTTTGACACACTGGAATCGCTATGCTACGCCTTCAGCAGAACCCCCAAGGATATAAAGGATTATCTCATGAAGTACGGTTTCGTATGGAGTAAGCGGCAGAAACAGTTCAGACCCATCGGCTACGACCAATGATTACGAAAGACAGCGTAGAGACCGCATATAGCTTTCTACATCAGAAACGAAATGTCTATATCCATTCTACCCTCGATTGGCAGATGGATGACATAGAACTGGCCATTGGCAGCTATGTGGATGACATGAGCCAGGAACTTTATGATGTCATATCCGACGGCAGGGTCGATTTCCTGAGAGACCACAAGCGGTTTAGAGAGGACATGACTCAGGCTGTTGACAAATTAGAAGAAATGCTATAAAGAAAAAGGTATGTTAGAACATCTTGTTGAATTCACGGCTTGGCCGATACTGACTGGCATCCTCATTGGTTATGTTGCCAATCGCATCATGAGTGGCAAAGGTAAAGGATGCTGCTTGAACCTTATCATTGGCATCGTTGGTAGCTATGCCGGTACTTTCATCAGCCACTTGCTGAATATAGAACTGCTTGGCAAAGGCTATCTCACCAACTTTGTCTTCTGCGTTGTTGGTGCAGTAACAATATTGTGGCTCTGGAAAAAACTGTTTTGATTGAGTATGAACAGCAAGATGAAACAGTAGTTTTACATATATGACAATAGAAGAGTATTTGAATAAGCCATATTGGGTGATTGATATACTGCCCAAGCAAGTGCCCGCCGATGGCAGAGGACAGTACTTCAGGATAGAGATATGGCAACCCAATAACATATAAGTAATAGCATCCTCAATATGGCTGTGATGGCCGTTATAGCCTCGCTCTTCATATCTTCGGCATCGAAGAACCCAAGCATCTGGAAGAACAACAATAAAAAAGCCGCTGACTCGTGATGAATCAGCGGCTTTTTAAGAAAGTCGAGGTGACAGGACTCGAACCTGCGACAGCCTGGTCCCAAACCAGGAACGCTACCAACTGCGCTACACCTCGCTGTTTTGCGGCTGCAAAGGTACTAAATAAAAATGAAATAAAGAAAGAATGAGAGAATGAAATGACAAACCTTGTCGTTTTTTAACGTTTCAGAGTTCATCTATCATTTTTTCATTCTCTCATTCGCACCTTTTTCCCAAATTATTTTATGATACCCTGCTCCTGGAAGATCTTCTTCAAGGCAACTACCGAACGGTCAACTTGCTCCTCGGTATGAGTAGCCATCAGTGCATAACGCACCAGTGTATCTTGCGGAGCACATGCCGGTGGGATAACGGGGTTGATGAACACGCCAGCCTTGAAAGCAAGTGCAGTCACCAAGAATGTTTTCTCCACGTCACGCACATAAAGTGGGATAATCGGACTCTCTGTATCGCCAATCTCAAAACCTTCCTCACGGAAACGTTTTAAAGCATAATTAGTCACTTTCCAGAGCTTTTCAATACGCTCGGGTTCCTGCTGGATGATGTGCAGAGCCTCCATCGCTGCTGCCGTTGCCGCAGGGGTGTTGGAAGCAGAGAAGATATACGTACGACATGTATGACGCAGGAAATTGATGGTATCCCAGTCTGATGCAATAAATCCGCCAATACTAGCAAGCGACTTCGAGAAGGTACCCATAATCAGATCCACCTCATCGGTGAGACCAAAATGATCACACACACCACGTCCCTGACGACCAAAGACGCCAAGACCATGAGCCTCATCCACCATAATCGAGCAGTTATATTTATGCTTTAACGCAACAATCTCTGGCAATTTGGCAAGGTCGCCCTCCATAGAGAACACACCATCAACGACAATCAGTTTGATAGCATCATAAGGCAGTTTCTGAAGCACACGCTCCAGATCGTCCATGTCGTTATGCTTGTAATGTAACTGCTTGGCAAAAGAAAGACGTCGACCATCAACGATACTGGCATGGTCACGATCATCACAGATGATATAATCATCCTTTCCAACGACCATAGCAAGTACACCTTGATTCACAGAGAAACCTGTTGAAAAGCACAAACAGTCATCTTTTCCTATAAACTCGGAGATCTCCTTTTCAAGTTGTACATGAAGATCAAGTGTACCATTGAGAAAACGACTTCCTGCGCAGCCTGAACCATACTTGTCAAGCGCAGCCTTGGCGGCATCGATAATGCGCTGATCACCTGTCAGACCTGTATAAGCATTTGAGCCGAACATCAGAACCTTATGTCCACCCATCTCAACTTCCGTTCCTTGCTTTCCTTCTATAGCACGGAAATAAGGATAAACGTCAGCCTCCATGAACTTCTGCGGCTCACGATAATTCTTGTATTTTTCCTGTAACTGTCCCATTCTGGTTAGGTAAGTTCTATTATATTTTTTATTTTCAGGCTGCAAAGTTACACATTTTTTATCAATTCGTGCAAGTTTTTATCAAGATATTGTCCGTTTTGGATTATTTTGTTATACAAAAGCCCGATTTTTCAGTCTAATTTTGTACTTTTGCATATGAATATGACTAAGAAAAAGGAAATTGTCTTCATCGTAAATCCGATATCAGGTACTCATTCCAAAGATGAGGTACCCTCATTGATTGAGGAGAATCTTGAGAAGGATCACTTTGACTATCAGATATGCTTTACAGAATATGCGGGTCATGCGGCAGAAATTGCCAAAGCCTGCGCAGAACGGCAGACAGACATCGTGGTGGCTGTCGGAGGTGATGGAACAGTCAACGAGGTGGCACGTTCCCTCACCCACTCTTTTACGGCCTTAGGGATTATCCCCTGCGGATCCGGCAACGGACTAGCCAGACATCTCTGTATTCCATTAGACACTAAGAAAGCCATCCAAATCATCAATGCCTGTAAGATTGAGACTTTCGACTATGGTATGATCAACGAGTTACCATTCTTCTGTACCTGTGGTATGGGCTTCGATGCATTTATTTCCTTAAAGTTTGCAGAAGCAGGTAAACGCGGCCCTATCACCTACGTGGAGAATGTGCTCAAGGAGGGACTAAAATATAAGCCAGAGACCTACGAAGTGTCCGATGACACAGGAAAGAAACGCTACAAAGCTTTCCTCATCGCCTGTGCTAATGCCTCACAATACGGCAACAATGCATATATCGCCCCTGGAGCTACCATGAAAGATGGTGAGATGGACGTTATCATCATGGAACCCTTTGATGCTTTAGAAGCACCACAGATTGCAGCTGATCTTTTCATGAAGACGATAACGAACAACTCAAAGATCAAAACCTTCCGCACAAAGAGTCTGCATATCAAGCGAAAAGGTCCTGGTGCCATACACTACGATGGCGATCCGATTATGACTGGTGAGGAGATTGAAGTGCACATAGAGCATGAGGGTATCAGGATTCTAACCAATCCTGACGTGATTGAGGATAGCGGGCAACCTAATTTCCTATTGAATGCCTTCAGTGACTTTTTCAATAATATAAATAATGTACGTGAGGATATTGGAAAAACCGGACACAGGATTCTGGTTATTAATAAGGTCCTCCTAAGAAAACTATCTAAGATCTGACGCAAGCATACCCATGCAGACTGTTCTTGTCATCCTGATCCTCATCGGTGCTACCTGCTACGGAATATGGTGGGTCTACAACTTGGTTAGACATGCCTCAGATCCATGCTATGGATGTAAGGGGTGCGCACTGAAAGAGCTGAAACAAGTACAGAAAAAGAAAAAAGCCGATTGTTGGCATAAAAAATAGGTCAAAAATTTGGTCATGTCGAATAATATGCCTACCTTTGCATCCGCATTCAAGAAAAGGTGCCTTGGATGAGTGGCTTAGTCAACGGTCTGCAAAACCGTCTACGGCGGTTCGAATCCGCCAGGCACCTCCAAAGAAAATCCGGAAACCTCAATAAACAAAAGGTTTCCGGATTCTTCTTTTTATCTGTTCACGTGATTCCGTGCATTTGTCACATTGCCTATCATGACCTCATAGAAAAAGGAGCATCATTACGACTACTCATCCTCTTTGAAAAGGTCCTTAATCTCGTCGATTTCCTCCTCATCAAACCACTTAGACAACTTACTTTTCGCCTGTTCGACAATAACCGGATCAATATCCGTCCATACTTTCTTCAGAACATACAACAGAACAGCCAAGTCATCTGTAAGTCCTGCAATGGGAATAGCATCTGGTATCACATCCAGTGGACTGATCATGTAACCCAAAGCGCCAATGATAATAGCCTTGTCAGTCTTACTGACATGCTCACTCTGCAGTGTGTAATAGAGTATCAATGCCGCATAGACCAGTTTCGCACCAGCCCGCTTAGCAATACGTGAGATCTTCTCAACAAATTCAGACTGAGAGAATTTGTTGGCATAGCTCATAAAATCAGGTAATTCCATTTTCATATCGGGTTAAGTTTTATTTGTTGATTCTGATAATTCTGATTCCTGTATGGGATGGATGTTTTTGTAGATACTGATATAGAGTCATCGGCTCCTCCACCACTTTCTTGTGAACTGACGAAGCATTAAGCAGATGGAGTCCATCCTTGCGCCAGACTGCGAATCCCAGATGGGCAATATCCAGTCCCGCTTTCTTGCTTGTGATGGCAATGATATCACCATCATGGATGGCACGACGCAAAACTCTGCTGTTCTTCACCTCACTCTTTGGAATATAACGGAAATGTCCACCTGTGACACGTTCCTCCATCTGTCGGATATCCTCCACAAATTCCGGATGCTGCTGCAGAGCCTTGTAGCTTTCCGGATGCTGACTCATATAGTTTACACAAACAGTCTGCACATGAGTAAAAGGAGGATCAGGAGCCTGGATCTCCTTTACGTTTTCCGTGGCCGTATTGGCGGTGATCCACTCAGTGAAGTAGTGAATACGACTTGGATAACGATCTATAAGTCCGTGGCGGTAACGCATAGCCACCAAAGCATTCAAATAGTCATGCCATGAATACAGATTACGATAGACGCAAAGAGTGAGTGCCGTCACGTTCTCAACCAACGTCGTACAATCCAACTGACGGGTATTCACCACCAGTCGTTCCTCATCGTTAAGGTCTAGTGTATGCGCCACATATGGTTTTCCCAAGAATTTCCGTGCAAAGAACAATGGGAAATTAGTAGTACGAGGCATATGTCGCGCCTCTTCCAGAAAACGACACACGTCGATGCTATCCGTTGGAAGCGCAGCATACATCGTCTTCCCCTCAGCCTTACAAAGGATACAAGGGAATAGCACTATCAGAATTCCAATTATTCCTTTCAATCTATCCATTTCTTTTCCTGTACTTTTTCTTCAACATGAAATTATAGCCGATATAGGCATTGAACGATCCGAAGATATTATTAGCCGTAAAGCGCGAACCCCGATAATTGTTCGTACGCAGGATAGCACTCAATCCGGCATACCATCTCGTATTATTGTAGACAAGTCCGAAACGTCCCAGCATATCTACGTTCACTTTTGAGAAATCAAAGCCCTTTTTCTCATTCGACATATCACCATAGCTCGTTTTGTAGGCCAAAGCCAACTGTCCACTCGCACAGAAGAGCCAATCCTTAGCAAACACCCAGTTATACGCATAGCCACCAGAGAGACTATAGTCAGTATACTTGATGTGACTGAACATCAGACCGCTGTCGAGTTTCACTTCCTGGTCCTTCCCTGCCCTTTCATTGAACAACTCCTCCAACTTTTCGAAATCAAAATCGAGCGTATTTCGCATATACCCTGCTCCTGCCATCCACGAGCCACAACTCACTTTCTGACAGGTACTCTGACTGAAGGCCGCTGGATATGAGAAACGACCGTGATTGAAGATGTAGTAGGCATTCAAGCCTGTTATCCCTACACTGATGCCATCGAACGGCATGTCCTCGAACTCATCACCATTAATGCCATAACCTAACTTAACATCACGCACCTTATAGTCATGCCCAGTCCGTCTGTAATGCAGATCCACACCCACCTGTGAGGTATAAATACTAAAGTCAAACTCTTTTCTGATACCGTTGCTACCAAATCCAAGATGGCTCAGGTCGAAAGTATAACCGAAAAACACCCATCTCCAGCCGAAATACGGCCCTACCTTCGTCAGCTCGTCTGGCGCCAATAAGATGCTTTGTCCATTACTTCCCAGCATGAAACTCTCATAGGTACGCGTCAACTGCATCATCACCGTAAACTCATAATGCTGAGGCTCTATATACTCTTTGTGCAGTTGGTCAAGCCCCCGGATAGTACGTCGGAGCGGACTGAGTTCCTTGGATTTGGGTAGAGAATCTCTCATCACAGAGAGACTATCCATCTCTTCTACACGGTCGGCCATCATAGGCGCAGCCGTCAGCAGGAGCCATATCATCAATAGTCCCTTCAACGTCTTCAGAACTTATTTAAGATACGATCCATGGCCCAGTTTACTGGCGTTGCCGAAACGCTGGTACACGTGCATACACCCAGCCCCTGCAGATGCTCAATCACATTCTTAATGAGTGGATATTGCACATAAGGCGGATTAGGCACTGTGATATTCTCGTCTCCGTCGCTAGTCTGCAGACGGATAGGTTTATAGTCAAAGACGGAGAAGCTGACTTGTCCTTCCGTACCAATAATCTCAATACAGTCCTCCCTTGCACTCTCATGGGCAACATAACACCAAGAACCACTACCTGGCAAGCCGTTCTCAAAACGGAAAGAGGCACTTACCGAGTCCTCCGCCTCATAGTAGCCCCCACGGTTGGCACAAATGCCACGAGCTTCCAGGATTACGCCAAACATATCCTGCAGAAGATCCAATTGATGAGGTGCCATATCATAGAAATAGCCACCACCTGCGATTTCTGGCTGTAGTCGCCACGGCAACGGTTGACCGTTCTTTATGGCTTCCGCATCAGTAGCACGTAATGGTTCTGTATATCTCACCTGTACATTTATGATTTTACCTATTCTTCCGTTGCAGACGATATCCTTCACCTTCTGGAAATATGGGAGATACCGACGGTAATACGCCACAAAACAAGGCACCCCAGTCTGTTCTGAGATACGATTGATACGTGCACAATCTTCATAACTGGCCGCCAGGGGTTTCTCAACATATACAGGTTTCCCGGCTTTCATTGCCATGATAGCATAAGTAGCATGACTTGACGGTGGAGTAGCCACATAAACAGCATTGACATCTGGATCATCTATCAGTTCCTGCGCATCAGTATACCATTTTCGGATACCATGCAGGACAGCGTAGGTACGGGCCCGTTGCTCCGTACGGCTCATCACCGCCTCAACACTTGAGCCTTCTACCTCACTGAAAGCAGGACCGCTTTTCTTCTCGGTCACCTCGCCACAGCCGATAAATCCCCACTTTAATATTTTCATAAGATGCCTCAATAACTACTAACAATGGTGCAAAGTTACTAAAAAGTCGAGAGCAGAACAAAAGATTTCAATCTTTTTTATGCCGAGACGGAGTAAGTTCGCCATCTCTGATGGCAAAGTTACTAAAAAGTCGAGCGCAAAACAAAGAAACTCGTTTCTTTTTTTGCCATCAGAAAGATTTCGATCTTGGGTCGCATGCTTTTTTGCACGAAAATCATCATCAAAGATGATAAAGTTACGAAAAAATGATGTACCTTTGCACAACATAGTGAAAATATCATTTTATATGGAAAAAGACAAAGACGATGCACTCTTGAAAGTCCGCAGCAGCCGGGTCTGCATAGCAGCCGGATACAAGCTCTATATCGGCAATTTCAGAACTATCTTCCGTCGTACATGGGTAATAGCTTTGCTCTATGCGATACTCTATGGTCTCTATACCAGTGTGATTATAAAAGAGTATCCTCACTTTTTCATCGCCGTGACAACAGGTCACCTATATATTCCAGACCATACAGTCCTGAATGTCTTCACTTTTATAGCACCATTCCTCATATTGATAGTAACCATCTGGTTTTACTCGCAGTTTTTTTCCATGCTGTACCAGCATCGCACACAAGGGATTATCACTGCTCCGCCGCGCATCTTTTGTGTCAGTACAGACAAGCGCATTTTGCGCCATACCATTATCTGTGCGCTCACCTGTCTGCTGCTGAATATCATTATCTTCGCTGTCATCATCGGAGGAACAACATACTCAGGCATCAAACAGTCGCTGGCAGGACTTAGTCTTGTGGCCCTGCTCTGTTTATTATTCATAATATTGGCAGTACCCTTGTCCTATCCGTTTATGCACTACTTGACCACACGAGACTCTCATTTTTTAAAAGTTCTGAGTCATGACTACCGTATGGGATTCCGCCAGTGGGGTCTGTTCTTTACCGTAGCCATCATCACCATCATTCTTAGTGTTGCATTTCTGGTTCTGACAAGCCTACCTGCCAACATCCTATTCCTAGCCAACTTTAAGGCTCAGACAGGTGTGCTGATGGGCGACCCACTGGGAATGCCTGCATACATCACAAAACTGACTTTCCTGGTATTCACACTGGCTAGTTTTATACAAGCATATGTGATTCCCAGTATCTTTTTCCCAGCATATTATGCCGCTGGTTCCATAGAAGCGCAAGAAAAAGAACGGCAAAACATAAATGAAAAATCATGAAAAGAATATTATTTATAGATCGTGACGGAACACTCATAGAAGAGCCTGCAGACGAACAGATTGACAGTTTCAGTAAGTTAAAGTTCACTCCAGGCGTTTTCCGTAATCTTAGCTTCATCCGCGAAAAACTCGATTTTGAGTTCGTAATGGTCAGCAACCAGGATGGTCTGGGTACCGACTCTTTTCCAGAAGACACCTTCTGGCCTGTGCACAACTTCATTCTCCAAACACTAGAGGGCGAAGGCATTCGCTTCGATGACATCCTCATTGACCCGCACTTCCCAGAGGATCATGCGCCGACCCGCAAGCCCAACACAGGACTGGTAGAAAAGTACATCAACAACCCCGAGTACGACATCGCCAATTCGTACGTCATCGGTGATCGGGAAACAGACCGAACCTTTGCTCAAAATATTGGATGCAAATCACTGATTCTTAGCGACGAAGGAGTTACATGGAATAAGATCGCAGAGATTCTTTTCGCAGGCGAACGCATAGCAGAAGTCAAGCGGGTTACCAAGGAGACAGACATCCATGTCTGCGTCAATCTCGACGGCACTGGCAAGTGCGACATCAGCACTGGCCTCGGATTCTTTGACCATATGTTGGAGCAAATCGGCAAACACGGCATGATGGACCTTACCATCCACACAAAGGGCGATCTGGAAGTAGATGAGCACCACACCATTGAAGATACCGCTATTGCTCTTGGCGAGTGTATTCTCAATGCCCTTGGCAACAAACGCGGCATCGAGCGCTATGGATACTCGCTGCCCATGGACGATTGTCTGTGCGCCGTCTGTCTCGATTTCGGCGGACGTCCCTGGCTAGTCTGGGATGCGGAATTCAAGCGTGAGAAGATTGGGGAAATGCCAACTGAAATGTTCTTACATTTCTTTAAATCGTTGAGTGATGCTGCTAAGATGAACCTGAACATCAAAGCCGAAGGTCAGAATGAGCATCATAAGATTGAAGGCATTTTCAAGGCTCTCGCCAGAGCCCTGAAAATGGCTGTTCGTCGTGACATCTATCACTACGAGCTTCCTTCAACGAAAGGAACCCTCTGAGCAAAGTGGGAGTTTCCACGTTGGAACCCCCCACTTTCCCCGGAGGAAACTCCCAGTTCGCTGGCACACATTTTCACTGAATTGTTTTGAAGTCTCGTTTTTTTTCACTACCTTTGCAGCCCAATTATATTATAATAAGGTAAAATAGAGATGATTACAGTCACAAATCTGGCAATACAATTCGGAAAAAAGACGCTCTACAAAGACGTCAATCTGAAGTTCACAAGTGGAAATATTTATGGCATCATCGGTGCTAACGGCGCAGGAAAGTCCACCCTGCTTCGTGCTATCAGCGGTGAATTGGAGCCCAACAAGGGTTCTATCGAGATGCACCCCGGTGAGCGCCTGAGTGTCCTGGAGCAGGACCACTTCAAATACGACGAGTTCTCCGTGATGGACACCGTACTCATGGGACATCAGCCCCTTTGGCAGAACATGAAGGAACGCGAAACACTTTATGCCAAGGAGGAAATGTCAGAAGAAGACGGTGTACGTGCCGCCGAGTTGGAGATGGCTTTTGCAGAGATGAACGGCTGGGAAGCTGAGAGCGAGGCAGCACAGTTGCTGCAGAACCTCGGAGTTGTTGAGGGACAGCACTACAAGCAGATGTCGGAAATCTCAAACAACGAGAAGGTGCGCGTCATGCTTGCCAAGGCTCTGTTCGGTCACCCCGATAACCTGCTGCTCGACGAGCCTACCAATGACCTCGATCTGGATACAGTACAGTGGTTGGAGGAATATCTGTCGAACTTGGAGCAGTGTGTGCTTGTGGTCTCTCACGACCGTCACTTTCTCGATGCGGTCTCGACACAGACCGTCGATATCGACTTTGGCAAGGTGACGCTGTTTAGCGGTAACTACTCTTTCTGGTATGAATCATCACAACTTGCCCTACGTCAGGCACAGAACCAGAAGATGAAGGCCGAGGAAAAAAAGAAGCAGTTGGAGGAGTTTATCCGCCGCTTCTCTGCCAACGTGGCAAAATCAAAACAGACCACCTCGCGCAAGAAGATGCTGGAGAAGTTGAATGTTGAGGAAATCACGCCCTCAACCCGCAAATATCCAGGTATCATCTTCTCTATGGAGCGTGAACCTGGCACACAGATTCTCGAAGTGGAAGGACTGAAGGCTGTAGATACCGATGGCACCGTACTGTTCGACAATGTCAGCTTCACGATCGAAAAGGGACAGAAGACCGTATTCCTTTCGCATAATCCGAAAGCCATGACGGCACTCTTCGAAATCATCAACGGCAACCGCGAGGCACAGGCTGGTACGTACAAATGGGGCGTAACCATCACCACGGCCTATCTGCCACTTGACAATACGGAGTACTTCCAGTCAGAGATGAACCTGGTAGACTGGCTTTCACAGTGGGGCCCAGGCAACGAGGTAACCATGAAGTCATTCTTAGGTAGGATGCTGTTCAAGGAAGAGGATATCCTGAAGAAGGTCTGTGTGCTCTCCGGAGGTGAAAAGATGCGCTGTATGATTGCACGTATGCAGTTGAGGAATGCGAACTGTCTCATCCTTGACACGCCGACCAACCACCTCGATCTGGAGTCTATTCAGGCATTTAACAACAATCTCATACAGTTCAAAGGCAACATCCTGTTCGCCTCTCACGACCATGAGTTTATCAATACCGTGGCAGATCGCATCATCGAACTGACTCCGAAAGGAACCATCGACAAACTGATGAGCTACGATGATTATATCTACGACGAGGCTATCAAAGAGCAAAAAGAGAAAATGTACGCCTAATTCGGCACGATTTTTGCAATTAGGAAAGCAGAATTAATAAAACCACGTAGTTATGACAGAAAAAGATATGAATATCGAAAATGAGGATATCCTGGACGAGCAGGTATCTGAGGAAACTGACAAAGAGGCAGAGACCGAAGAGGCCGTCAATCCTGAGGATTCCGGTATGACCGAGAACTCTGACGAGACCGAGGAGCAAGATCCAATAGAGAAGGCTCAAAAGGAAATAGCAGAGCTGAAGGATAAATGGTTGCGAAGCGTAGCTGAATTCGAGAACTATCGCAAACGTACTCTGAAAGAGCGCGCAGAACTGATTCTGAATGGTGGCGAGAAATTCATCACAGCAGTTCTGCCTATTCTTGACGATATGGAGCGTGCCATCGAGAACGGAGCCAAGACTGATGACCCAGAGGTGCTTCGCGAAGGAATGACACTCATTCACCAGAAGTTCATGAAAGTATTGGAAACCCAAGGCGTTAGTAAAATCGATACTGATAATGCAGACTTCGACACCGATGTTCATGAGGCCGTAGCCATGGTGCCAGGCATGGGTGACGACAAGAAAGGTAAAGTCATTGATTGTCTACAGCAGGGTTATAAACTGAACGACAAAGTAATCCGTCACGCAAAAGTTGCGGTCGGACAATAATGTTTAATATTTAATGTTTTGATTGTTTCATGGCGAAACGCGACTACTATGAAGTACTGGGCGTAGAGAAAGGCGCATCAGAAGACGAGATTAAGAAAGCATATCGAAAGATTGCTATCAAATATCACCCTGACCGGAACCCCGGCGACAAGGAAGCTGAGGAGAAGTTTAAAGAGGCCGCAGAAGCCTATAACGTGCTTCACGACCCGAAGACCCGTCAGCAGTATGACCAGTTCGGATTTGACGGTCCGATGGGAGGCGGTTTCGGAGGCGGCTTCAGTGGCTTCGGAGGTACCAGCATGAATATGGACGATATCTTCTCCATGTTCGGCGACATCTTCGGTGGTCATGGTTTCGGCGGATTTGGCGGACAGCGCCGTCCACAGCAACACCGCGGTAGTGACCTGCGCCTGAAAGTGAAGTTAACGCTTGAGGAAATCAACACTGGCGTGACAAAAAAATTCAAGGTACGCAAAGATATCCACTGTCCCCACTGTAACGGTAGCGGAGCAGAGGCCGGCAGCGGCAAGGAGACCTGTCAGACTTGTCATGGTAGTGGTGTCATCACCCATACTACACAAAGCATCTTCGGCATGATGCAACAACAGAGCGTATGTCCGGCCTGTGGAGGAGAAGGTCAGGTCATCAAGAACAAATGCCATGAGTGTGGAGGTACTGGTGTAAAGAAAGGTGAAGAAGTCGTTGAAATCAATATTCCCGCAGGTGTAGCCGAAGGCATGGTCGTCAATGTACCAGGAAAAGGAAACGCCGGCAAGCACAACGGCATCAACGGTGACATACAAGTATTCATTGAAGAGGAAGATCACGACACATTCATCCGCGACGGAAATGATCTGATATACAATCTGCTGCTTGACTTCCCGACTGCAGCGCTTGGTGGCGAGGTAGAGGTTCCAACCATCGAAGGCTCCAAGTTGAAAATTAAGCTTGAAAACGGTACACAACCAGGGAAGACCCTGCGTCTACGCGGAAAAGGTCTACCCGCCGTGCAAGGTTATGGCAACGGTAAAGGCGATCTTGTGGTAAACATCAGCGTCTACGTGCCCAAGACCTTAAGCCGGGAAGAGAAACAAGCCATTGATCAGTTCCGTCAAAGCGACAACTTCAAAGGTGACAAGCAAACGAAGGATTCTATCTTCCAACGCTTTAAGAACTATTTCAATTAATTCCGTTTAATCACAATCAGCAAATACAGAAATGACGTACCAGGAAACATGTGAATATCTGTACAACCAGATGCCTATGTTCGAAAGACAGGGGGCAAGCGGTTACAAGGAGGGGCTGACAAACACATTAGCCCTGGATGAGCATTTCAAGCATCCGCACAAGGCATATAAGACTATTCATGTTGCCGGAACGAACGGAAAAGGATCATGTGCCCACACATTGTCGGCCATCCTGCAGATGTGCGGATATAAGGTAGGACTCTATACGTCACCGCATCTCGTAGATTTCTCTGAGCGTATCCGTATCAACGGACAGCCTATCAACGAAGATTATGTGGTGGAGTTCGTTGAACAGCATCGTCCTTTCATCGAGCATATACAACCATCTTTTTTCGAGGTTGTTACAGCGATGGCTTTCAAGTACTTTGCAGATAAAGAAGTTGATATAGCTGTCATTGAAGTGGGCTTGGGTGGCCGACTCGACTGCACGAATATTATTACGCCTATCCTGTCGATCATCACGAATATCGGAATGGACCACACACAGTTCTTAGGCCATACATTTGAACAAATCGCCACAGAGAAAGCCGGTATCATCAAGAAAGGCGTTCCTGTCGTCATCGGCGAGACCACGCAGGAGACTCGCCCCGTCTTCGAGGCAAAAGCCAAAGAGGTTAAGGCTCCCATTATCTTTGCAGAGGACGAGCAGGAGGTTAGTACATTCACTCCATCCAATAACGGCATAAAATACCAAACCCAGCACTTCGGAATGATAGAGGGACAGCTTGGCGGTATCTATCAGGCCAAAAACACCAATACCATTCTATGCGCTGTCAAGGAACTGGAGAAAATGGGATATATGCATGCATGTCCATGTCAAGAGGATGCCGTATGTCAAAACAGAGAAGTGAGAGAAGGCTTTCTAAACGTATGCCAACTGACATCTTTAAAAGGCCGTTGGCAGATTGTTGATGAAGCACCACTCACCATCTGTGATACCGGACATAACGTGGCTGGCTGGCAATATCTCAGTGAGCAACTGAAAACGGTCAAATGTCATCAGATGCATATTGTGTTTGGAATGGTCGAAGACAAAGATATCGAAGGAGTCATCGCCCTATTGCCGAAAGATGCGATCTATTATTTCACAAAAGCCGCCAACAAGCGATCCGTATCAGAGAACGTACTGAAATTATACGCTAAAAGCCAAGACCTGCAGGGAGAGAGCTACCCGGATGTTATCTCGGCCTACAAAGCTGCCAAGAATGCTGCGACCCAAAAAGACTTTGTGTTTATCGGAGGTAGCAGTTATGTCGTGGCCGATTTTCTCAAAAACCGCATTTAGAGTTTTTTAATATATCAAAAACATTTTTTTCGTTGTTTCCTTCGTTTGTTTGGTTTTTTTTCTGTTCCTTTGCAGAAAGATAACGTAACTAAAAACATAGGAATATGGCGAACACAGCAGAAACAGCGAATCTGTGTGGTCTGAAGAGAGAAAACTTCCAGACCACAATCCATGGTAAGAAAACTGATTTGTACATCTTAAGGAACCGTAAAGGATATGAAGTGGCTATCACCAATTATGGTGGTGCCATTTGTGCTATTATGGTGCCTGACAAAGATGGAAAAGTGGCAAACGTCATTCAGGGACATGATAGCATCGAGAATGTTATTAACAGCCCCGAGCCTTATCTCTCCACGCTAATCGGCCGCTTTGGAAACCGTATTTGCAAAGGACAGTTCACCCTTAACGGCAAGGAGTATCAGTTGGCCATCAACAACGGACCTAACGCCCTGCATGGAGGGCCGACAGGTTTCCATGCAAAAGTATGGGATGCTCGTCAGATGGGCCCCCGTTCACTGGCTTTGCATCGCATCTCTTCTTATGGAGAAGAGGGATTCACTGGTGAGTTGGACGTTACTGTGGAGTTCACCTTCACCGACCAGAACGAGTTGGTAATCGAGTATCTTGCAACAACCAACAAGAAGACAATCGTCAACCTGACTCATCATGCGTTCTTCAGTCTTGCAGGAACAGCAGACCCGACACCGACTATTGATGATTTGATTTGTGAAATCAATGCAGACTTCTACATCCCCACAGATGACACATCCATTCCCACGGGTGAAATCCGTAAAGTGGAAGGCACACCGTTCGATTTCCGCACACCGAAACCAGTTGGAAAGGACATCGATGCTGATGACGAGCAGATCAAGAACGGCGCTGGCTATGACCACTGCTATGTGTTGAACAAGCAGGAAGAGGGCGAGTTGAGTTTTGCTGCAAGAATCACCGATCCGAACAGCGGTCGTACCATGGAATGTTATACTACCGAACCAGGTGTGCAGCTCTATAGCGACAACTGGGCTACAGGCTATAAAGGTGCCAATGGTGCCACATTCCCCCGCCGCAGTGCCGTATGCTTCGAATGCCAGCACTTCCCCGATTCACCCAACCGTCCGTATTTCCCCAGTGTTATACTGAATCCCGGACAGCGCTATAAGCAGAAGACAATATACCGTTTCGGAGTTGTTGAGTAATGAAATATAACCATAAACAATTTAAATAAAAGGAAAAAACTAATATGAGTACTCAAAAACAAAATGGAAGCATCATCGCCATCATCACGATGATGTTCCTCTATGCGATGATTTCGTTTGTCACTAACCTCGGTGCCCCCATCGGAGTCATCTGGAAAAGCCAGCCGGAAATCGGAGGTTCAAATGTACTTGGCATCATGGGTAACTTCATGAACTTCTTTGCCTATCTGTTCATGGGTATCCCTGCAGGAAAGATGCTGACCAAAGTGGGATATAAGAAAACAGCTCTCATCGGTATTGCTGTGGGCTTTATCGGTGTGCTGATACAGTTCCTCTCAGGATTCTCTGGAGGTATCTCAGGGTTCTGCGTATATTTGTTTGGTGCCTTTATCTCTGGTTTCTCAGTATGTATTCTGAACACCGTCGTCAACCCGATGTTGAACCTGCTTGGTGGCGGAGGTAACCGTGGAAACCAGTTGAACATGATTGGTGGAACACTGAACTCACTGTCAGGAACATTAACCCCGATGCTGGTAGGTGCTCTCATCGGTACTGTGACAGCATCAACACAGATGGCCGACGTCAATCTGGTGATGTATATTGCCATGACCGTCTTTGCAGCCGCTTTCGTTGCCCTGCTCTTTATTCCCATTCAGGATCCTGAAATGGGTAAGGTGACTGCCGACACCAAGTTCGAGCACTCACCATGGGCTTTCCGTCATTGTCTGCTCGGTGTCATTGCCATCTTCGTGTATGTGGGTGTTGAGGTAGGTATCCCCGGTGGTCTGAATTTCTATCTGTCCGATACATCTGACAAGGGCGCTGGTCTTTTGGCTGATGCCGCCACTATCGGTGGGTCTGTCGCTGCCATGTACTGGTTGCTCATGCTGGTTGGCCGACTGATATCCAGTGCTATTGCAGCCAAGGTATCTTCACGACAGATGATGCTCTTCACCACTTCTGTAGGAATGATTTTGATACTCGCTGCCATGCTGACACCGAAAAGCGTTACCGTCACCATGCCGTTGGTAAAGATTCTGGAAGGAACTGTTGAAATGACCACCGTGCCGATGAGTGCGATGCTTCTGGTCTTGGTTGGTCTCTGCACTTCAGTGATGTGGGCTTCCATCTTTAACCTCGCAACAGAGGGCCTCGGTAAATATACGGCTCAAGCATCTGGAATCTTTATGATGATGGTTGTTGGCGGTGGCGTGCTGCCAGTGGTTCAGAATTTCTTCGCAGATATCATGGGATATATGCCTAGTTATTTCATCTATCTGCTGGGTGTGGCCTACATGTTCTATTATGCGCTCATCGGCTGCAAGAACGTGAATAAGGACATCCCCGTTGATTGACATTTATAAACCTCTAATTTTTTCATTATGGACATTGAATTTGTAAGAAGCCGGTTCATCAAGCATTTTGATGGAAAGACTGGTAATGTATATGCATCTCCTGGACGTATCAACCTGATCGGTGAGCACACTGACTATAATGGTGGATTCGTATTCCCTGGAGCTGTTGACAAAGGCATCATGGCCGAGATGCGCCCCAATGGCACAGAAGACACGGTGATGGCATATGCTATCGATTTGAAAGATCGTGTCGACTTCAAACTTTCCGATCCTAAAGGTCCAAAAGCATCCTGGGCACGTTATATTTACGGCATCTCACTGGAAATGAAAAAGTTGGGAGTTCCTGTCAAAGGCTATAACATTGCCTTTGCAGGTGATGTCCCCCTTGGGGCCGGTATGTCCTCGTCGGCAGCTATGGAAAGTTGCTTCGCCTACGGTTTGAACGACCTCTTCGGAGAGAACAAAGTCTCACAGTGGGACATGGTATTGGCAGGTCAGGCTACAGAGCACAACTATTGCGGCGTGAACTGTGGTATCATGGATCAGTTCGCCTCCGTCTTCGGTAAAGCAGGTTGCCTGATGCGTCTCGACTGCCGTAGTCGTGAGTTTGAGTATTTCCCCTTCAAGCCCGACGGATATCGCCTGGTACTGCTTGACTCAGTTGTCAAGCACCAATTGGCTGGCTCTCCCTACAATGATCGTCGCAACTCTTGTGAGAATGTGGTCAAGCATATTCAAGCTAAGCATCCAGAAGGTAAATTCGAGACCCTGCGAGACTGCACATGGGAGCAACTCGAGGAGGTCAAGGATGAAGTGGGTTCTGAAGACTACAAGCGTGCCAAGTTTGTTCTTGGTGAAAAAGACCGTGTATTGGCTGTCTGCGATGCCCTGAACGAAGGCGATTACGAAAAGGTAGGAGAAATGATGTATAAGACACACGAAGGTCTGTCAAAAGACTATGAGGTGTCATGCGAGGAACTTGATTTCTTGAACGACATCGCCAAGGAGAACGGTGTTACTGGATCTCGTATTATGGGCGGTGGTTTTGGTGGTTGCACCATCAATCTCGTACGCAATGATCTTTATAAGAAGTTCATCGATGATGCGAAGAAAAAGTTCAATGCAAAATACGGACATGAGCCTAAGGTCTACGACGTTGTTATAGGCGATGGCTCACGTAAAATTTGTTAGTTTCTACTTGACATAAACACAGTATCTTGTGTTTATAAAAGTTAAATACATGCGGTAAGGTGTAGCAATTACACTTTACCGCTATTTTTTTTCTTTTTTCTGTTGCTAGTTCAAAAATATATTGTAATTTTACACCCAAAAATAAACACTGTAACATAAACAACTTAAAACACGTAAATGATGAAAGCACTAAAAGAAACGATGATGGGAATCAGCGTCATTGCGCTGATGCTCTCTGCATGTGCAGGTAGCCAACAGGCTTCAAAGCTCACAGTATCCGGTCTTGATCCTGCTAGATTTGACACAACGATCCAGGATAAGCCTGTGAAACTCTACACGTTGAAGAATGACAACGGAATGGAAGTATGTATCACGAACTATGGCGGGCGTGTAGTTTCTCTCTGCGTTCCTGATAAAGACGGTAAGCCTACCGATGTTGTTTTAGGTTTTGATAATATTGCCCAATATGCTGACACCATCAACACGCCTTCAGACTACGGATCAAGTGTTGGTCGTTACGCTAACCGTATCAAAGATGGAAAATTCACTCTCGACGGAATCGTATATCAACTTAAGAAGAATGATGGCCCCAACTGTCTGCATGGCGGTGGAAACACAGGTTGGATGCATCAGGTCTACGATGCAGAACAGATTGGAGACTCAATCCTTAAGTTGACCATTGTGGCTGCAGACAAAGAAAATGGCTTCCCTGGTAAGGTGATGGCTGTCACAACTTACAAACTCACTGCTGATAATACCCTTGATATGACTTGGGAGGCAGAAACGGACAAGCCGACGATTATTAACCAAACGAATCATAATTATTATAATCTGAGTGGTGACTTCACTCAACCCGGATATGATATGATTCTCTATGTAAATGCAGACAATTTCACTCCAAGTGACAAGCTTTATATCCCGACAGGTGAGATCAAGTCTGTGGAAGGAACTCCCATGGACTTCCGTACACCGCATGCCATTGGCGACAGTATCCAGTCTCAGTATGACCAGATTCAGAATGCCACAGGTTACGACCACAACTTCTGTCTGAACACTTATAAGGACGGTAAAGGGGATGACAAACAGGTTTGCGCCAGCCTCTACTCTCCAAAGACAGGCATCTTCATGGAGATGTTCACAAACGAACCAGGTGTTCAGGTTTATTCTGGAAACTTTCAGGGTGTAGGTCCTGATGCCAAGATTGCTCGTAAGCACGGACTCACCTACCCCAAACACGTGAGTGTATGTCTGGAGAGTCAGAAATACCCCAACTCACCCAACCAACCTACATGGGTACAGCCTACACTGAACCCGGGAGAGAAGTATTACAGTCATGCTGCATATAAATTCAGTATCAAATAAAAACCTAAAATCATTAAAATAACAAACAATTATGGCATTATTAGATTGGATTGTCATTGGCGTCTTCTGCTGTGCGCTGATAGGCATTGTACTTTGGGTCGTCAGCCAGAAAAACGACAACTCGGCAGACTATTTCCTTGGTGGTAAGGATGCTACATGGATTGCAATTGGTGCATCTATCTTTGCGTCAAACATCGGCTCAGAACACCTGATTGGCCTCGCAGGAGCAGGAGCATCCTCGGGTATGGCCATGGCCCACTGGGAGATCCAAGGATGGATGATCCTAATCCTGGGATGGGTGTTTGTTCCTTTCTATACACGAAGCATGGTTTATACCATGCCTGAGTTCTTGGAGCGCCGCTACAATACACAGAGCCGCACTATTCTCTCCGTCATCTCACTGATAAGCTATGTTCTGACAAAAGTGGCCGTGACGGTTTATGCTGGTGGACTTGTGTTCCAACAGGTTTTTGGTATTGAAGAACTATGGGGTATTGATTTCTTCTGGATTGCCGCTATCGGACTAGTACTTATCACCGCCATCTACACTATTTTCGGTGGTATGAAGAGCGTACTCTACACCTCCGTACTGCAGACCCCGATCCTTCTGTTAGGTTCGCTGATTATCCTTGTCTTGGGTATGAAAGCCCTCGGTAGTTGGGATCAGATGCTCCAACTCTGTGATGTAAAACCTAACTACGAAGGTGCCACAGGTACAATGGTCCATCTGATGCGTTCCAACAGCGACCCGCAGTATCCATGGCTGGGCGCCCTAATCGGATCTGCTGTCATCGGTTTCTGGTACTGGTGTACTGACCAATATATCGTTCAGCGTGTCCTTTCTGGAAAGAATGAAACTGAGGCCCGTCGCGGTACCATCTTTGGAGCCTACCTGAAGTTGTTGCCCGTATTCCTGTTCCTTATCCCTGGTATGATTGCTTTTGCACTCCATCAGAAATATGCAGGCGACGGTGGTTTCCTGCCTCTGCTCGCCGACGGTACACCTAATGCCGACGCAGCCTTCCCCACCCTTGTGGCTAAGATTCTGCCTGCAGGTGTGAAGGGCCTTGTGGTCTGCGGTATTCTTGCAGCCCTGATGTCATCATTAGCTTCGCTGTTCAATTCTTCAGCCATGCTGTTTACCATTGACTTCTGGAAGCGTTTGAAACCCGAGACCTCAGAAAAGAGTCTCGTACGTATTGGACAGACGGCTACTGTCGTTATCGTAATTCTTGGTATCCTGTGGATTCCTATCATGCGTTCCGTGGGTAATGTGCTCTATAACTATCTGCAGGATGTCCAATCTGTATTGGCTCCTGGTATTGCAGCAGCCTTCCTGTTAGGTATCTGTTGGAAACGTGCATCTGCCAAGGGTGGTATGTGGGGTTTGCTTTCAGGTATCATTATCGGTCTGACACGTCTGGGCGCAAAGGTATACTACAGCAATGCGTCAGATGCCGCTGACACCTGGTTCAAAGCCGTGTTCTACGACTTCAACTGGTTGTTCTTCTGCGGTGTAATGCTGATTGTCTGCTGCCTGATTGTTATTATCGTATCTCTCTGCACTGCCGCTCCTGATGAGCAGAAGATCCGAGGACTTGTCTTCGGAACCAGCACACCAGAGCAGCGCGCAGCTACACGAGCCAGTTGGAATCACTGGGATATTATCCACACTGTGATTATCCTTGGCTTCACTGTTGCATTCTACATCTATTTCTGGTAATCAACGAACAATATGACCACTTTCTACGGTGAACATTCAAAAGTTTGGGTATCGGTTGACTGCATTATCTTCGGCTTTGACGAAGGAAAGTTACGCATACTGATTGGAAAACGTAAGATGGATCCCGGACGCGGCGAATGGAGCCTCTACGGAGGCTTCGTTCGTCACGACGAAAGCATCGACGAGGCCGCCAACCGTGTGCTCTTTGACCTTACCGGACTCCGAAATCTCTATATGCGACAGGTAGGAGCCTTCGGTAGTGTAGACCGCGACCCTGGCGAACGAGTCATCTCCATCGCCTATTACGCCCTCATCAACGTTAACGACTATGACGACCGTCTGCGTCGAGAGCATAGCGTGGAATGGGTGAATATCGACGAGATTCCCCATCTTTACTCCGACCACAATGAGATGGTACGTAAGGCACGAAAGATGATGCAACAGAAATTGGCACATGAGCCTGTAGGCTTCCGACTTCTGCCCAGTCTGTTTACGCTCACCCAACTACAAAAATTGTATGAGGCAGTAAATGGTTCTGAACTCGACAAGCGCAACTTCAGAAAACGTATCAAAGAAATGGACTTCATCGAGAAAACAGAACTGATTGACAAGACAGGCTCCAAACGAGGAGCCTATCTCTATCGTTTCAACAAAAGAGCCTATAACGAAGACCCAAATTTTAAATTGTGACAACAGATAGAAAGATATAAAGAATATGTTAGAAGAACTGAAAGAAAAAGTATTCAAGGCAAACCTCGATCTCGTAAAGCACAATCTCGTGATCTTCACATGGGGTAATGTGTCAGGAATCGACCGTGAGAACGGACTAGTAGTCATCAAGCCTTCTGGTGTTGATTACGATGTGATGAAAGCATCAGACATGGTTGTGGTAGACCTCAAGACAGGCGAGGTCGTAGACGGTGAACTGAACCCGTCATCCGACACCCCGACACACCTCGTCTTATACAGGGCTTTCCCAGAACTAGGCGGTATCGTCCACACCCACTCTACCTATGCCACGGCATGGGCACAAGCAGGTAAGGACATCCCCAATATCGGCACAACACATGCAGACTATTTCCACGATGCCATTCCATGCACAGACGACATGACAGAAGCAGAGGTGAAAGGCGACTATGAGTTAGAAACAGGTAATGTGATCGTAAAACGTATTCATGCAGATAACATCAATCCTGTTCACACGCCTGGTGTACTGGTTAAGAACCATGGCCCATTCTCGTGGGGTAAGGATCCTGACAACGCTGTTTATAACGCCGTTGTTATGGAACAGGTTGCCAAGATGGCTTTCGTATCGTTCTCTGTGAACCCGCAGACCACGATGAACCCGCTTCTTATTGAGAAGCACTTCTCCCGCAAGCACGGACCCAATGCCTACTACGGTCAGAAGAAAAAGAAATAACATTAATAATAACTATTGACCCAAGCCCCAGATATGGTCATCCTTTCTATAAAGGGATAAGAGGGGGTATCTATTTATGATCAAAGCATTTGATAATTATGAGATTTGGTGGGTAACTGGTGCACAGCTTCTGTATGGAGGCGATGCAGTGGTTGCTGTAGACGGACACTCAAAGGAGATGGTTGCCGGACTAAATGAAAGCGGTAACATCCCCGTGAAGATTGTATATAAGGGCACAGCCAACAGTTCTAAGGAAGTAGAGCAAGTGATGTTGGCTGCCAATAATGATGAGAAGTGCGTGGGTATCATCACCTGGATGCACACTTTCAGTCCTGCCAAGATGTGGATCAAAGGTCTGCAGCAGTTGCAGAAGCCTCTGCTCCACTTCCACACACAGTACAACGCAGAGATTCCCTGGAGTGAGATAGACATGGACTTCATGAACCTGAACCAAAGTGCTCACGGTGATATCGAGTTCGGACACATCTGCACCCGTATGCGTATTGCCCGCAAAGTAGTGTGCGGCTACTGGAAGGATGAGAAGGCTCAGAAACAGATTGCCGTTTGGGCACGTGTGGCAGCAGGTGTGGCTGATGCCAAGAATGTTCGCTGCTTGATGTTCGGTATGAACATGAACAACGTTGCCGTAACTGATGGCGACCGCGTAGAGTTCGAACAGCGTCTGGGTTATCACGTAGACTACTACCCTGTCAGCTCTCTCATGGAATATTTCAAGAAGGTGACTGATGCAGAGGCCGATGCGCTCGTTGAGGAATACAAAAAGCTCTACACGATCAAGATCGACGAGAGTGGCGAACAGGTTTACTGGGAGAAGGTTAAGAACAGTGCCAAGGCAGAAATTGCTCTGCGCCGTGTACTGAAGGATGAAGGTGCTACAGCCTTCACCACCAACTTCGACGATCTGGGCGATGCCGATATCGATGCACCAGACTTCTGCGGTTTCGACCAGATTCCTGGTCTGGCTTCACAGCGTCTGATGGAAGAGGGCTACGGCTTCGGTGCCGAGGGTGACTGGAAGACAGCTTGTCTCTATCGTACCCTTTGGGTTATCCAGCAGGGCATGCCTACTGGTTGCTCATTCCTCGAGGACTACACATTAAACTTTGCCGGCGACCGTTCATCTTGTCTGCAGAGCCACATGCTCGAAATCTGTCCGCTGATTGCAACAGATAAGCCCAAACTTGAGGTTCATTTCCTCGGCATCGGTATCCGCAAGCAGCAGACAGCCCGTCTGGTATTCACCTCCAAGACTGGCCGTGGTATCAAGGCAACCGTTGTTGACCTTGGCAATCGCTTCCGTCTGATCTCTCAGGAAGTCGAGTGCATCGAGCCGAAGCCCATGCCTCATCTGCCTGTTGCTTCTGCTCTTTGGATTCCTCAGCCCACCTTCGAGATTGGTGCTGCAGCATGGATTCTAGCAGGTGGTACGCATCACAGCGCATTCTCTTACGACATTAACGAGGAATACTGGGAAGACTTTGCCGAGATGACAGGCATCGAGTATGTCCGCATCAACAAGCAGACCAACATCGCCGACTTCAAGCAGACGCTCCGCAATAACGAGGTATATTATATGCTGAATAAGGCGCTGAAATAATCATCTTAACACAGAGGTACAGAGACTTCCATAGAAGCAACTCTGTATCTCTGTGTTGATAAAAAAACGACTATGACAGCAAAAGAAACTATTCAGGCTGGAAAAGCCATACTGGGAATCGAATTCGGTTCCACGAGAATCAAGGCTGTTCTCATCGACGAGGATAATAAACCCATCGCACAAGGCTCACACGAGTGGGAGAATCAACTCGTAGACGGCCTTTGGACCTATTCTACCGAAGCCGTATGGTACGGACTGCAGGATTGCTATGCCGAGTTACGCAAAGATGTGCAGAAGCAATATGACTGTGAGATCGAGACACTCGCTGCTATCGGATTCTCTGCAATGATGCATGGTTATATGGCCTTCAACGAAAAACAAGAGATCCTCGTACCCTTCCGTACCTGGCGTAATACCAACACAGGCAAGGCTGCAGCAGAACTCTCCAAGCTTTTCAACTACAATATCCCCCTCCGTTGGAGCATTAGTCACCTCTATCAGTGTATCCTCGACAACGAGGAGCATGTTTCCGACATCAAATACCTAACCACACTGGCAGGTTATGTACACTGGCAGGTGACAGGACAGTTTGTCCTTGGTGTCGGCGACGCATCAGGTATGATTCCTGTTGACCCCAAGACCAAGACTTACGATGCCACAATGGTTGAGAAGTTCGATAAACTCATCGCGCCGAAGGGTTTCTCATGGAAACTGCTCGACATTCTGCCCAAATCACTTAACGCCGGCGAGAGTGCAGGTTTCCTCACTCCAGAGGGTGCTAAGAAACTCGACGTTTCTGGTCACCTGAAGGCAGGCATCCCCGTATGTCCTCCTGAGGGCGACGCAGGTACAGGAATGGTGGCCACTAACGCAGTGAAACAGCGCACAGGAAACGTCTCTGCAGGAACGTCATCCTTCTCGATGATCGTGCTCGAGAAGGAACTCTCGAAACCTTACGAGATGATTGATATGGTAACCACCCCCGATGGATCACTTGTGGCTATGGTTCACTGTAACAACTGCACCAGCGACCTCAACGCGTGGGTAAATCTCTTTAAGGAATATCAGCAACTACTTGGTGTTCCAGTAGATATGAATGAGGTATTCGGAAAGCTCTACAATAACGCATTGAACGGTGATGCCGACTGTGGCGGACTCGTATCCTACAACTATATCAGTGGTGAGCCTGTCACTGGACTTGCTGAGGGCCGCCCCTTGTTCGTGCGTTCTGCCAACGATAAGTTCAACCTTGCCAACTTCATGCGTGCTCATCTGTATGCCTCTGTCGGCGTACTGAAGATCGGCAACGACATACTGTTCAAGGAAGAGAAGATCAAGGTTGACCGTATTACCGGACACGGTGGTCTTTTCAAGACCAAAGGTGTTGGTCAGCGTGTTCTCGCTGCCGCCATCAACAGTCCGATATCCGTCATGGAGACTGCCGGCGAAGGTGGTGCATGGGGTATCGCCCTACTGGCCGGCTATATGGTAAGCAATCCCAACAAGCTTTCTCTCGCTGATTATCTGGAAGAGGTGGTCTTTGCGGGAAATACAGGAACATCCATTGCTCCAACCCCAGAAGACGTCAGCGGATTCGAGAAATACATAGAGAATTACAAGCGTGGTCTTGCCATTGAGCAGTGCGCTGTAGACAATAAGAAGTAAGGATAAGTGTGGGGAAAATTCCCCACCTATCCGTATTATAATATAAATATGGTATACAAAGTATGAAGAAACAGTTCCTTTTATTGATGATAGCTGCATTCTCCATGCCTGTAATGGCGGCAGACAATGTGAAGGCTACGGTTCATGCCGATCAGGGCGGAGCCAAGATTAACCGTGAGATTTACGGACAATTTTCAGAGCACCTTGGATCATGCATCTACGGCGGTCTTTGGGTGGGTGAGAACTCACAGATTCCCAATATCAATGGCTACCGCAAAGACGTATTCGAGGCTTTGAAGGCCTTGAAAGTGCCCGTACTCCGCTGGCCTGGCGGCTGTTTCGCAGACGACTATCACTGGATGGACGGAATCGGTCCAAAGGATCAGCGTCCCTCCCTGCGTAACAACAACTGGGGCGGTACCATCGAGGACAACTCTTTCGGAACCCATGAGTTCCTGAATCTCTGTGAGATGCTCGACTGCGAGCCCTATATCAGCGGTAACGTTGGTTCCGGAACTGTGAAGGAGATGGCTCAGTGGGTGGAGTATATGACCAGTGATGGTGATACGCCGATGGCCCGTCTACGCCGTCAGAACGGTCGCGACAAAGCCTGGAAGGTGAAGTACTTCGGTATTGGCAACGAGGCCTGGGGCTGTGGTGGAAACATGCGTCCTGAGTATTATTCTAACGAGTATCGTAAATTCAACACCTACCTGCGCGATCAGGGCAACAACAAGCTTTACCGTATTGCCAGTGGTGCCTCAGACTACGACTACAACTGGACCACGGTCTTGATGGAGAATATTGGTCGTCAGATGCAAGGTATTTCTCTGCACTACTACACCTGCACAGGATGGAACGGTCCTAAAGGCTCAGCTACGCAGTTTGATACCGATCAGTACTACTGGGCTTTGGGCAAGTGCCTGGAGATCGAAGAGGTCATTAAGAAACACAAGGCCATCATGGACGAGAAAGACCCCAAAAATACGATTGGCTTGCTCGTTGATGAGTGGGGAACATGGTGGGACGAGGAGCCAGGTACCATTCCTGGACACCTGTACCAGCAGAATGCCTTACGCGATGCCTTCGTGGCCGCTCTGTCGCTCAACGTGTTCCATAAGTACACCGATCGTGTGAAGATGGCTAACATCGCCCAGATAGTGAACGTGCTCCAGTCAATGATCCTCACCGATCAGGAGGGTACGGGTCATATGGTGCTCACCCCGACTTATCATGTGTTCGAGATGTACACCCCGTTCCAGGAGGCAACCTTCCTCCCACTCGATCTGGAGAGTGAGACCGTCCAGTGCAGCAAGGAGTACTTCAAGGAGAAGGCAAAGACTGCCGACAACTCTACTCGTCCTTGTCCGCTGCTCTCAGGCTCAGCCGCCAAGACCACTGATGGCAGCATCGTGCTGGCTCTGACCAATGTCAGCCTCGACAAAGACCAAACCATCGATGTCAATATCGACGGCTACAAGGCCAAGACTGTTAGTGGCCGTATCCTCACTTCTAAGAATGTTGCTGACTATAACGACTTCCAGCATCCTAACACGATTGCTCCCAAGGAGTTTAAGGATGCGAAGTTGAAAAATGGTATTCTGACGGTGAAGGTACCTGCAAAATCGATTATCGTATTAAATATCAAATAACACTCATTATGAACGACAACAAGATTATGAACAAGGCAGCGGACAATATCCGTATTCTCGCTGCCTCCATGGTTGAGAAAGCCAAGTCTGGACACCCCGGTGGTGCCATGGGCGGTGCCGACTTTATCAACACTCTGTACAGTGAGTTCCTCGTCTATGACCCCGAGAATCCCGCATGGGAGGGTCGCGATCGTTTCTTCCTTGATCCAGGTCATATGGCTCCGATGCTCTATAGTCAGCTCGCCCTTATCGGCAAGTTCACTCTGGAGGATCTGAAGAACCTGCGTCAATGGGGTTCGGTAACTCCTGGTCACCCAGAGCGTGAGATTGAGCGTGGCATTGAGAACACCTCTGGTCCTCTCGGACAGGGTCACTGTTTTGCTGTTGGTGCTGCCATTGCCGCTAAGTTCCTGAAGGCTCGTCTGGGCAATGTCATGAACCAGACCATCTACGCCTATATCAGTGATGGTGGTGTGCAGGAAGAGATTTCACAGGGTGCTGGTCGCATTGCCGGTAACCTTGGACTCGACAACCTGATCATGTTCTACGACGCCAACGACATTCAGCTTTCTACCCGCACTGAGGTGGTGACCTGTGAGGATACCGCTAAGAAGTATGAGGCATGGGGATGGTTTGTTCAGAAGATCAACGGTAACGATGTTGACCAGATCCGCGAGGCCATTAAGAAGGCTCAGGCAGAGAAGGAACGTCCTTCACTCATTATTGGTCACTGCGTGATGGGTAAGGGTGCTCGTAAGGCCGACAACAGCAGCTACGAGAGCAACTGTGCTACTCACGGTGCACCTCTCGGTGGCGATGCTTATATCAACACGATGAAGAATCTGGGTGCCGATCCTGAGAATCCGTTCCAGATCTTCCCTGAGGTACAGGAGTTGTACGCTAAGCGTGCCGAGGAGCTGAAGAAGATTGTGGCTGAGCGTTATGCCGAGAAGGCTGAGTGGGCCAAGGGTCATCCCGAGCAAGCTAAGCAGCTCGAGGAGTGGTTCAGCGGTAAGGCTCCGAAGATCGACTGGAGCAAGGTTGAGCAGAAGGCAGGAAGTGCAACCCGTAGTGCCAGTGCTGCCGTTCTGGGTCAGCTGGCTGAGCAGGTTCCCAACATGATCTGTGCATCTGCAGACCTCTCTAACTCAGATAATACCAACGGCTTCCTGAAGAAGACCAAGGATATGGTGAAGGGTGATTTCAGTGGTGCCTTCTTCGAGGCTGGTGTCGCTGAGCTCACGATGGCATGCTGTTGTATCGGTATGGCACTGCATGGTGGTGTGATCCCCGCCTGCGGAACCTTCTTTGTATTCTCTGATTACATGAAACCCGCCGTTCGTATGGCAGCCCTGATGGAGTTGCCCGTGAAGTTCATCTGGACGCACGACGCCTTCCGTGTAGGTGAGGACGGTCCTACCCACGAGCCCGTTGAGCAGGAGGCACAGATTCGTCTGATGGAGAAACTGAAGAACCACAGCGGCAAGAACTCCGTACTCGTTGTTCGTCCTGCCGATGCCGAGGAGACCACCGTCTGCTGGCGCATGGCTATGGAGAATGTCGATACACCTACCGCTCTTATTTTCTCTCGTCAGAACATTGAGATGCTGCCCGAGGGCAACGACTACAACCAAGCTACCAAGGGTGCCTATGTTGTTGCAGGTAGTGACGAGAACTACGACGTGATCCTGTTGGCTTCAGGTTCTGAGGTTTCTACCCTGGAGGCTGGTGCTAAGCTGCTCCGCGAGGATGGTGTGAAGGTACGTATCGTGAGCGTTCCTTCTGAGGGCTTATTCCGCAGTCAGTCGAAGGAGTATCAGCAGAGTGTTCTGCCCGCAGGCAAGAAGAAGTTCGGTCTCACCGCAGGTCTGCCTGTAAACCTCGAAGGTCTGGTAGGTGCCGACGGTACTGTATGGGGTCTTGAGAGCTTCGGTTTCTCTGCTCCCTACAAGGTGCTCGACGAGAAGCTCGGCTTCACAGGAGAGAATGTTTATAAGCAGGTAAAGGCTCTGCTGGGATAAATATTTAGACACAGAGGTACAGAGACACAGAGTAAGATGATCTCTGTATATCTGTATCTCTGTGTTGATTATTACATAAGACTATGGAAATAAAGACAGTAGGAGTTGCCTGCGACCATGCAGGCTTCGCATTAAAGAAATTCGTTCTCCAGTATCTGGAGGAGAAGGGCTACCCTTACAAGGACTATGGCACATGGAGCGATGCCTCCGTCGACTATCCCGACTTTGGTCACGCGCTGGCCGAGGGTATCGAGAGTGGTGAAGTCTATCCTGGCATTGCCATCTGTGGTAGTGGCGAGGGAATCTCAATTACGCTCAACAAGCACCAGCAGGTGCGTGCAGGTCTGTGCTGGATTCCTGAGATTGCCCATCTGATCCGTCAGCATAACGACGCAAATGTTCTTGTGATGCCAGGTCGTTTCATCGACAACAATATGGCTCGCAAGATCATGGACGAGTTCTTCACCGCAACCTTCGAAGGTGGCCGTCATCAGAAGCGCGTGGACAAGATTGCGATTAAGTGAGCAAAATGAAAGTTTGCTTTCATTTTCGAACGTGAGCAATCTCGGCCAACGGTCAAGTTGCGATTAAGTGAGCAAAATGAAAGAGGCAAATAAGGTTCTGGCAGATATGGAAATCTGCCAGAACTTTTTTTAGATATCATACTTATTCTTACGTTTGTCGGCCTTGCGAGGCTGAGAAGGATGGAACCCCATGTGAGGAGTCTTCACCCCTTGATAGCCAGCATGCCGCTGACGGATCTTTGAGACATAGTCGACGGTCTCACTTCCCCGCATATACCCATATTTCACCAACGGATCATTATAATACTGTGGCGAGGCCAGTTTCAGGACATACGTCGACACATCAGCCCAGCGATGAGGATTACGTCCATCTCGCTTGGCCAGCTCCATCGCATCACGGATATGATGGGTACCTCCGTTATAGCTGGCCAACACGAAGTTGGTACGCTCATAATGGTCACGTATATCTGCGAAAGATCTTTGCAGCTCCGCGATATACTTGACGGCAGCTGCGATATTCGTCTCTGGATCATAGAGCTTACTTCGAGGAACACCCAGATGATCCGCTGTGCCTGGCATGATCTGCATCAGTCCCTTCGCACCAACAAACGATACCGCCCGCGGGTCGAAAGTCGACTCCTGATAGCACTGGGCGGCCAACAAGCGCCAGTCCCAACGGATATCCCGACTATATGTCATGAAATAATGGTCGTAATGAGAGATGATGCCACCTTTGGCATCAAGCATCGGCGAGAACACACGTCGACGTACCTTCTTAGTGGTGAGCAGTGCCGTCTCCTCCTTTCTCACCTCCTCAATCAGCGAGGGGCGATACCAGCTTTTGAACTCCTCAGACAACTCATGCTTCTCCTTTCCTACTTGTATATGACCTGGTGTAGCCCACGCCACAATATCAACCTCGTCCTCTTCGAGCCTACGCGCCAGTTCGATACTATCGCGGCATACCTCCACCCGCAGACGCACACCGAGAGAATCGGCAAAATGCTGACAAATCAGATACTGCGTACCAAGCTGCTTGCCATGATAGTCGTAATAGGTCTGAGGTCCACTGAGCGTAGCCATAATCAATTCACCGCTCGTTTGGATATCGGGCAGATCGAACTCCTCAGTGACAGTGACGGAGTCGAGTACCGAGCCATAGGGCGTAACCACCCGCTCCCGTTTAGACGAGCAGGAGGCAAGCATAAAAAGCACCCCTAAAACTGCAAGAATATTCAAAAACCTCATCATCCGTCAAGAATATCTATCAAAAACGCTGCAAAAGTACGGATTTTCTTGCACATTCACACATTTTTGAGTAAATTTGCACACATTTTAATCAGACTTTAACGATATGTTACGTATTGCAGTACAATCCAAGGGACGTCTTTTCGACGATACGATGAATCTGCTGAGTGAGGCAGACATCAAGGTCAGTGCATCGAAGCGTACCCTTCTGGTCCAGTCATCAAATTTCCCGTTGGAGGTGCTATACCTTCGCGATGACGATATCCCTCAGAGTGTAGCCAGCGGTGTGGCAGACATCGGTGTGGTTGGTGAGAACGAGTTTGTAGAGCGCGGCGAGGATGCCGACATCATCTCACGACTCGGCTTCTCCAAATGCCGTCTGTCGCTTGCCATTCCCAAAGAGATCGACTATAAAGGTGTGGAGTGGTTCAATGGCAAGAAGATAGCCACCTCCTATCCTGGCATCCTCAAGCAGTTCATGCAGGAGAAAGGTATCGATGCCGAGATTCATGTCATCACAGGTAGTGTAGAAATCAGTCCGGGCATTGGTCTGGCCGATGGTATCTTCGATATCGTCAGCAGCGGTTCCACCCTCGTCAGCAACAACCTCCGCGAGGTTGAGGTGGTGATGCGTAGTGAGGCACTGCTCATCGGCAACAAGAAGCTCTCCGACGAGAAGCGTGCCATCCTGGAGCAGATGCTCTTCCGTTTCAAGGCCGTGAAGGATGCTGAAGACAAGAAATATGTACGCATGAATGCGCCCAAGGCCCGTCTGCAGGAGATTATCGACGTGCTGCCAGGTCTGAAGAGTCCCACCATCATCCCTCTGGCCGATGAGGAATGGTGCTCTGTTCACACCGTACTCGACCAGAAACAGTTCTGGGAGATTATCGGCAAGCTGAAGGAGATGGGCGCACAGGGCATCCTCGTGACCCCGATTGAGAAAATGATATTATAAGCATTACACAGACCAAGAAGATGAATATCATCAGATATCCGGAGAAAAGTGAGTGGAACAAGCTTGTGGAACGTCCGCATCTGGATGTGTCGCAGTTGAACGAGACAGTAGCCGCAGTACTCGCCGACGTCAAGAAACGTGGCGATGATGCCGTCAAAGGCTATGAATTGAAGTTCGACCACGTCGACCTGCCCTCTATCGTCGTCACTAACGAAGAGATGCAGGAGGCAGAGACGAAAGTCAGTCAGGAACTGAAAGAAGCCATCCAACTGGCCCATGACAACATCCTGGCATTCCACGAGTCACAGCGTTTCAGAGGAAAGAAGGTGGAGACCCGTGCTGGCGTGACCTGCTGGCAGAAGAGTGTCGCCATCGAGAAGGTTGGTCTCTATATCCCAGGAGGTACAGCCCCACTCTTCTCTACTGTTCTGATGCTGGCCACTCCAGCAAAGATCGCAGGCTGCAAGGATATCGTACTGTGTACGCCTCCCAACCGCGAGGGCAAGGTGAATCCCGCCATTCTTGTGGCTGCCCGTATCGCAGGTGTGAATAAGATCTTCAAGGCTGGTGGTGTGCAGGCTATCGGAGCAATGGCCTACGGCACAGAGTCAGTACCAAAGGTATACAAGATTTTCGGACCAGGCAACCAGTATGTCATGGCAGCCAAGCAGCAGGTCAGCCTGCACGATGTGGCTATCGATATGCCTGCAGGTCCGTCAGAGGTCTGTGTCATCGCCGATGAGACCGCCAACATCGAGTTCATCGCCGCCGACCTGCTGTCACAGGCAGAGCATGGCATCGACTCACAGGTGTTCCTCATCACGACATCCGAGCAGGTCATCCTCGACATCCAGGCTGAGGTGAACCGTCAACTCGAACTGCTCCCACGCAAGGAGATTGCCGCCAAGGCCTTGGAGAACAGTCGACTGGTTCTGGTACACGACCGTAAGGAGGCCATCGAACTGTCCAATGCCTATGCGCCTGAGCATCTGATTATCCAGACGGCCGACTATGAAAAGCTGGCAGAGAAGGTCATCAACGCAGGCAGTGTGTTCCTCGGCGAATATGCCTGTGAGAGTGCTGGCGACTATGCCAGTGGCACGAACCATACCCTTCCCACCCACGGATATGCGACCGCCTACAGTGGGGTAAACCTCGACAGCTATTGTCGTAAGGTGACCTTCCAACACCTCACGGCAGAAGGTATCCAGAACATTGGAAGAGCCGTTGAACTGATGGCTGCTGCCGAACAGCTCGATGCACACAAGAACGCGATGACCGTAAGAATAAACAGTTTGAAATGAAACCATTACAAGAACTAGTTCGACCAAACATCTGGTCGCTGGCACCCTATAGCTCTGCCCGCAATGAATATGCAGGGCGCGAGGCACGTGTGTTCCTCGATGCCAACGAGAACCCCTATAACCAGCCTTTCAACCGTTACCCCGATCCGCTCCAACTGGAGTTGAAGGAGGCCCTCTCTAAGGTGAAGGGTGTACCTGCCGAGAACATCTTCCTCGGCAATGGTAGCGACGAGCCCATCGACCTGGCATACCGTTGCTTCTGTCAACCAGGTATCGACAATGTCGTCGCCATCGAACCAACCTATGGCATGTACAAGGTCTGTGCAGAGATCAATGATACAGAGTACCGTCCCATACTGTTAGACGAGCACTACCAGATAACAGCCGAGAAACTGTTGGATGCCGTCGACGAGCATACGAAGATCATCTGGCTCTGCTCACCCAACAACCCCACAGGCAACAGTCTGCGACGCGAGGAGATCGTCAAGGTGATTGAAGGCTTTGAGGGAATCGTCATTGTCGACGAGGCATATAGCGATTTCTCGGCAGTCACACCGTTGCGCTCAGAACTGTCTCAATATCCCAACCTGATTGTGCTGAACACCATGTCTAAGGCATGGGGATGTGCCGCCATCCGACTCGGTATGGCCTTTGCTTCTAAGGAGATTATCGCCGTCTACAACAAGGTGAAATACCCCTACAACATCAATCAGCTCACACAGAAACAGGCATTAGAGGCACTGAAAGACCCCTACGAGGTAGACAACTGGGTGAAGATTCTCCTGCAGGAGCGAGGCAGAATGGTCGACGCATTCGCACTACTCCCCATCTGCGAGAAGGTATACCCCACGGATGCCAACTTCTTCCTGGCCAAGATGACAGATGCCCAGAAGATCTACGACTATCTTGTCGATCAGGGTATCATCATCAGAAACCGCAACCGTGTACAGCTCTGCAAGGACTGCCTGCGAATTACCATTGGAACGAAAACGGAGAACAACGAACTCCTCGCTGCCCTCCGTCAATATTAATACAGAGTCTCCTCCCCTTCGGAGGAGATTCTTTTTTTACTATTTCTTCGCCTTCTTAGCCAACTTCTCCGCTTTCAGCTGGGCCTTCGTGGCCTTCACCTGAGCCTTCTCAGCAGCCAGACGCGCCTTGTCAGAACCATCGATAGCAGCCTTCTCAGCAGCCTTCTGTGATCTGGCGATAGCCTTCTCTGCATCCTTCTGAGCCTTGTTGGCAGCCTTCACCGCATCATTGTGTTTCTTGATGGCACGCTCCTTCTTCTTGGCCTCTTTCTCAGCCTTTTTCTGAGCCTTCTCCTTCTTCTCGATAGCCTTCTGCTGCTTCTTAGCGGCCTTCTCAGCCTGAAGGGCTGCCTGCTGTTCCTGCTGCTGCACTGGATTAGTAATCACATCCTGAGCATGTGCCACTGTGCACCAGCTCGTCATGGCCAAAACAACCATCATCATCAAAATCTTTTTCATAAGTCAAATCAATTTAATGGTTCTAATATACTACTTATTTATATCCAGAAACGACTTACTTCAACCCGTTTCCAAGTGCAAAGATAATGAAATCCATGCATAGAACAAAGAGATTTAGTTCTTTTTTTTCTAAAAACATATAGAGTACCGTCTTCATAGCCCTGACAAAAACGAGATCTGGACCTCACGCTTTGGACGGAAAACTATGTAAATATTATTCGTGGCATATTAGAAGTCCGTGCGTAAGCTCGTTTACTGGGGGTTGCGTCACTCATGGGGTTTCCTCCGGGGAAACTCCCACTTTGCTCCGAGGAAAACCCTGCTTTCAGCCGAGCAAACGATCACTCTACTCCCACACTTTTTAATCGACAAACCATATCATCAAACTTTGTAAATAAAAAACATTCCCTTTACTGACCTGATTGGACAATCAAGGCGGAAAAAACAAAAAACAACCACGAAATATTCGTATCTCTCGGTTATTTTCCTTACTTTTGCACCCGTAAAGAATGAAGAAGATCCTCTTATATATCACCCTACCCTTCATCGGCCTGATGATTGCCAGTCTGTATATACGCAAACCGGTACATACGGGCATGCATCTGGCCACGGATGTGGCATCAAACCTGTTGTTCGTCGATACGCTGACAGTACCGTCTGCCATTGACGACGAGCTGCGCTACTACTTCGAGCGGCATAACGTGGAGGACGAAGGATATGAGATGGTGGTGGCATTCGCCAACGGCAAGCGGCACCACGTGAGCGTGGACACTTATGTCCCCGTACGTAATATCGGCACCTGGAGGGAATATGACCGTGAGGGATCGGCCCTCATCCTCGACACTGAAGGGAGAACCATCATCGGGACCTGTCATGCCGACACCGTAGAGACGGGTGTCCGTATCGACTCTATAGGTACCTACATGGGTGACTTCAGTCAGATGAAGGCTCACGGACACGGTGCCTACTGTCGTCCCAACGGAGACTATGCCGAGGGACACTGGGAAGGTGACCGTCAGCACGGGTTCGGTCTGGAGCTGTTGCAGCCCGACAATGGGGAGCCTCATCTGCGCGTGGGCGACTGGACCACAGGACGATTCATGGGCGAGCGCATGAGATATACCACTGAACGTATCTACGGCATCGACATCGCGCGCTACCAGCATGGCAAGGGACGGAAGGTATTCCCCATCCGATGGGATCAGATGCGCATCACCTGGCTCGGCAAGAAAGGCAGTCGTAACGTGAGCGGCACCGCCGACTACCCCGTATCATTCCTGTATATCAAATCGACCGAGGGTACCACCGTCCGCAACAGATACTATGCAGGCGACTACGTGCAGGCACGGAAACACGGCATCCGTACGGGCGCCTATCACTTCTGGTCGGTACGCACCACTGGTGCAGATCAGGCCCGCTTTTTCCTGCAGAACACACGTTTCAGCAAGGGCGACCTGCCGCCTGTGCTCGACGTGGAGCCCAGCGATGCACAGATACAGCAGATGGGCGGCATCGAGAGGATGTTCCAGCATATCCGTGTATGGATGAACATGGTACAGCGCAGAACGGGCGTACGCCCCATCTTATACATCAACCAGATGTTCGTGAACAAGTACCTCTCACTGGCTCCGGACATCAAGCGCGACTACCGCGTGTGGATAGCCCGTTACGGGGAGTACAAGCCTGATGTACGACTGACCTACTGGCAGCTCTGTCCTGATGGCAGGGTGGCCGGCATCCACGGTGAGGTGGACATCAACGTATTCAACGGCTACAAGAGTCAGTTTGAGGAATTTCTTGAAGAAGAAACAATAAAATAAACACGAAAAATATGTATTTTACAGGTATCACCATCGCACTCATGACTTTCCTGGCTATCGGCATCTGGCATCCGATTGTCATCAAGACCGAATACTACTGGGGCACTCGTCCGTGGGTGGTCTATCTGCTAGTGGGCATTGCCTGCTGCGCCACCGCCCTGTTTGTAGAGAATGTCTACGTATCGTCGTTCCTCGGCGTGTTCGGCGCCTCTGCCCTCTGGGGCATCGGCGAACTATTTGCCCAGAAACGACGCGTAGAAAAAGGCTGGTTCCCCATGAACCCGAAACGTAAGGACCAATACCCCCAGAAAGATGAAGACCCTACTGATACTCGTGGGTAAGACCACCGACAAGCATTTCCAGGCAGGCATCAGTGACTATGTGGAGCGCATTGGTCACTACATGCCTTTCGAGATCGTGACCATCCCGGAGTTGAAGAACACGAAGAGTCTGTCGGAGGAACAGCAGAAGACGGCCGAGGGTGATCTGATACTCAAGCAGACGCAGCCGTCTGACACAGTGGTGCTGCTCGACGAGCACGGCAAGGAGTTCCGTAGCATCGAGTTCGCCCAGTGGCTCGAACGGAAACGGAATACGGCACGACGGCTCGTCTTCGTCGTAGGAGGTCCCTACGGTTTCTCGCCTGCCGTCTATGCCCGTGCCAACGAACAACTGTCGCTGTCGAAGATGACCTTCTCGCACCAAATGATACGACTCGTGTTTACGGAACAGATATACCGGGCCTGCACGATCATCAAGGGTGAGCCCTATCATCATGAATAAACATTCAACAAAACAGACAAAAAGCACAGTTTTTCCCGATTTTATTTTGTTATTCACGCAATTTACACTACCTTTGCAGCGCTGAGGGAACAAGACCCCACTTGTCAAGGGGTACCGTCAGTAAGATAAATTGCATAGGAATATGAAAGTAATGAAATTCGGCGGAACGTCCGTAGGTTCCGTAAAAAGCATTCTTAGCTTGAAAAAAATTGTGGAGACAGAGGCTCGGACGCAACCTGTCGTAGTAGTAGTAAGTGCACTTGACGGCATCACCGACAAACTGATCGCCACATCGAAGATGGCCAAGCAGGGCGATGACCACTATCGTGAGGAATTCGACGCGATGGTGACACGCCACCACCAGATGATCGAGGCCATCATCTCTGATGACAAAAAGCGCATAGACTTATTCAACAATGTAGATCAGCTCTTCGACCAGTTGAAGAGTATCTTCTACGGTGTGTACCTGATCCACGACCTGTCGAAGAAGACCGAGGACACCATCGTGTCGTACGGTGAGCGCCTCAGTTCGCATATCGTGGCAGCGATGATCAAGAACGGTGTGCGCATGAACAGTCGTGACTTCATCCGTACGGAGAAGAAACAGGGCAAGCATGTGCTCGACACAGAGCTGACGACCCAGTTGGTGAAGGAGACGTTCAAGGATCTCAACGACAAAACGGTGTATGTCGTGCCCGGCTTTATCGCCAGAGACCGCGACAGTCACGAGACCACAAACCTGGGACGTGGCGGTTCGGACTATACGGCGTCGATCATTGCAGCTGTGCTGAACGCCGATGTGCTGGAGATCTGGACGGATGTCGACGGTTTCATGACTGCCGATCCGAAGGTCATCAAGAGTGCTTATACCATCAATGAACTGTCGTATGTAGAGGCGATGGAGCTCTGTAACTTCGGCGCCAAGGTGATCTATCCGCCGACCATCTATCCCGTCTGCATCAAGAATATACCCATCAAGGTGAAGAACACCTTCAACCCTGAGCACCCGGGTACACTGATCAAAGACCATATCGAGAACGACCAGAAGCCCATCAAGGGTATCTCGAGCATCAAGGGTACCACACTGATTACCGTGACGGGTCTGTCGATGGTGGGTGTGATCGGTGTGAACCGCCGTATCTTCACCACCCTGGCCAACAAGGGCATCTCTGTGTTCATGGTGTCGCAGGCCTCTTCTGAGAACTCGACTTCTATCGGTGTGCGCGACGAAGATGCCGCTGCTGCCGCAGAGGTGCTGAACGCAGAGTTCGCCAAGGAGATCGAGACAGGCGCTATGTTCCCCATGCAGGTGGAGAGTGGTCTGGCCACCATCGCCATCGTGGGCGAGAACATGAAGCAGACACCAGGTATCGCTGGTAAGCTGTTCGGCACACTGGGCCGTTCTGGTATCTCCGTGATTGCCTGTGCCCAAGGCGCCTCCGAGACGAATATCTCGTTCGTAGTTGACGGAAAGTTCCTGCGTAAGTCACTCAACGTGCTTCACGACTCGTTCTTCCTCTCTGAATACAAGGTGCTCAACATCTTCATCTGCGGTATCGGTACCGTGGGTGGCATGCTGCTCGAGCAGATCCGTACCCAACAGCAGTTCCTCATGCAGTCGCGCCGCCTGAAGCTGAACGTGGTGGGTATCTCGGATGTCGATAACTTCGTGCTCGACCGCGACGGTATCGACCTCGACAATTACGAGAAGATACTGCGTGCAGGCTATCCTGCCAATACAGACCATATGCGCGACGAGATCGTGAAGATGAATATCTTCAACTCGGTCTTCGTCGACTGTACCGCCAGCAAACAGATCGCAACGCTCTACCAGACATTCCTGGAGCATAACATATCCGTGGTGGCTGCCAACAAGATTGCCGCATCAAGCGACTATGACAGTTACCTGAAACTGAAGCAGACGGCTCGCGACCGTGGCGTGTGGTTCCGTTATGAGACGAACGTGGGTGCCGGTCTGCCTATCATCGGTACCATCAACGACCTGTGCAACTCGGGTGATAAGATCCTGAAGATCGAGGCGATCCTCTCTGGTACGCTGAACTTCATCTTCAACGAGATTGCGGCCGACGTGCCCTTCTCCGAGACGGTGCGCCGCGCCAAGGAGCAGCGTTACTCTGAGCCCGACCCACGTATCGACCTGAGCGGTACGGATGTGATCCGTAAGCTCGTCATCCTGACACGTGAGGCTGGCTACAAGGTGGAACAGGAGGATGTGGAGAAGCATCTCTTCGTGCCCGACAGCTACTTTGAGGGCAGCATCGACGACTTCTGGAAGAGACTGCCTGAGTTGGATGCCGACTTCGAGGCACGCCGCAAGGTGCTCGAGGCCGAGGGTAAGCGCTGGCGCTTCGTGGCCACGATGGAGAACGGCAAGACCAACGTAGCCTTGAAAGAGGTTCCGCAGAGTCATCCGTTCTATCCTCTCGAAGGCTCTAACAACATCGTGTTGCTCACCACAGAGCGCTATAAGGAGTATCCGATGCTCATTCAGGGCTACGGTGCAGGAGCAGCCGTAACAGCAGCTGGTGTATTCGCGAACATCATGTCAATTGCAAACATCTAAAATGATGAATTATCGTGCAAGCCGAAGGCAGAAAGCTTGCTTTATGCTGAGGTAAAGCCGATGATGCATAAAAACGAAGTTTTATGAAACACATCATTATATTAGGTGATGGTATGGCAGATCTTCCCGTCGAGCGACTCGGTGGGAAGACCTTGCTGCAATATGCCCATAAACCAATGATGGACCTGTTGGCACGCGAAGGTCGGACAGGTCGACTGGTCACCGTACCTGAGGGGTTCCCTCCAGGTTCTGAAGTGGCCAATACCGCCATCCTGGGATACGATCTGAATAAGGTATACGAGGGACGCGGTCCGCTTGAGGCAGCCAGTATCGGCTACGAGATGGCCGATGACGACCTGGCCATCCGCTGTAACATCATCACCCTCGAGGATGGGAAGATCATCACGCACAACGGTGGTAACCTGGAGACTCAGGATGCCGACGTGCTGATCAGATACCTGAATGAGAAGTTGGCCAAACCCATTAACGAACGGGAAGGTTGCGAACGGGTGAAGTTCATCACGGGCATCCAGTACCGTCATCTGTTGGTTATCAAAGGTGGCTCGAAGCATATCGTCTGCGCCCCACCCCACGACCATCCCAACGAAGAATGGCGCCCACTCCTCGTCCAGCCGGATCAGCAATTCGACAGCAAGAAGTCTCAGGATCTGCCATCCGAGACAAATCGCCTCACCCCTCAGCAGACAGCAGACCTCATCAACGAGATGATTCTGAAGTCGCAGGAGTTGCTGGCAGCACATCCCTTCAACCAGGAGCGTGCCAAGCGTGGTGAGCGTCAGGCCAACAGCATCTGGCCTTGGAGCGGTGGCTATCGGCCCTCTATGGAGACGCTCCAACAGCAGTTCCCGCAGATCAAGAAGGGTTCTGTCATCTCTGCCGTAGACCTCATCAGAGGCATCGGCCACTACGCCGGACTGCGTATCATCGAGGTGGAAGGAGCTACCGGACTGGCCGACACCAACTATGAAGGTAAGGCAGAGGCAGCTATCAAGGCCCTGAAAGACGAGGACTTCGTCTTCGTACATGTGGAAGCCAGCGACGAGGCTGGACACGACGGTGATCTCGAACTGAAGTTGAAGACCATCGAGTATCTCGACCAGCGTCTTATCACGCCGATATACAAAGAGGTGGAGACATGGAACGAGCCCGTATGCATAGCCATACTCCCCGATCATCTCACACCCGTAGAGATGCGCATCCACGTTGGACAGCCCGTACCTTTCCTGTTCTGGTACAGAGGTATCGAACCTGACGAGGTGCAGCAATACGATGAGGTGAGCTGTGTCAGTGGTGGCTACGGTCTGCTGAAACTTCAGGAATTCATGCAAGAACTAATGAAAATAGAATAAGATGAAATATTATAGCACTAACCAACAAGCACCCACCGCCGACCTGCATAAGGCTGTGGTGAAAGGACTGGCCGAGGATCGTGGTCTCTATATGCCAGAGAAGATCAAGAAACTGCCGAAGGCTTTCTTCGACACGATTGAGACCAAGACCTTCCAGGAGATTGCCTATACCGTAGCCGATGCTTTCTTCGGCGAGGATGTGGATGCGGCCTCCCTGAAACAGATTGTCTACGACACCCTGTCCTTCGACTGTCCCGTGGTGCAGGTTAAGGGGAACATCTATACCCTGGAACTTTTCCATGGTCCTACACTCGCCTTCAAGGATGTAGGTGCACGATTCATGGCCCGTCTGTTGCAGTACTTTATTCGTAAGGAGACAAAAGTCGGGAGTCAGGAGAAAGGGGAAGTGAACGTGCTGGTAGCAACATCTGGCGATACAGGCTCCGCGGTAGCCAACGGCTTCCTGGGCGTAGAGGGCATCCATGTGTATGTGCTCTATCCGAAAGGGAAGGTGTCACCCATCCAGGAGTGTCAGTTCACAACACTCGGGAAGAACATCACCGCCATTGAGGTGGACGGGGTCTTCGACGATTGTCAGGCCCTCGTCAAGAACGCCTTCATGGATGCAGAGCTGAACCAGCACATGAAGCTGACATCGGCCAACTCGATCAACGTGGCCCGTTTCCTGCCACAGGCTTTCTACTACTTCAACGCCTATGCCCGGATGAAGGAACAGGGCAAGGCCGATAACCTGGTGATGTGCGTGCCCAGCGGCAACTTCGGTAATATCTGTGCTGCCCTCTTCGGACATGAGATGGGCCTGCCCATCAAACGTTTCATTGCAGCTAACAACGCCAACGATATCTTCTTCAAATACCTGCAGACAGGCAAGTACGAGCCTAAGGCATCGAAGCAGACGCTGGCCAACGCTATGGATGTGGGCGATCCCTCGAACTTCGCCCGTATCTACGACCTCTATGGCAAGAGTCATGAGCGTATCACCGCTCTCATCAGCGGTGCCACCTACAACGACGACCAGATCCGTGAGACCATGCGTCAGTGCTACCAGGAGACGGGTTATATCCTTGATCCACATGGTGCCTGCGGCTATCAGGCTCTGGCGGAAGGACTAGCTGCCGATGAGACTGGTGTGTTCTGTGAGACCGCCCATCCGGCTAAGTTCAAGGAAAAGGTCGACGAGATTGTCGGCATCGACGTGGCAATCCCCGACCGTCTGGCAGCCTTCATGAAAGGAACGAAGCAGAGTGTCCCCATGACAAAGGACTTTGCCGACTTCAAGAAGTACCTGCTGACCCAGTAAGGATCACGTTATCGACAAGATATGCAAGACAGTTTCGAACATTTCTATGTCGGCTGGTATTCTCGCGCCAAGCATTTTGCGCAGGAATATGTCCTCGTCGAGAAAGACGCGGAGAACATTGTTCAAGATACTTTCCTGAAGATCTATGAACAATGGGACTCGTTCGACGAGGACATCAACCTGACAAGCTACCTTTTTACAAGCATCAAGAACAGATCGCTGAAGATGCTACGCAGGAACCTCGTCGCAGAGAAGGCCAAGTCGAGCATACAGAAGCAATATGTCTTGGAAACGAAACTGCGTTACGACTCCTTGGAGGCATTCAATACTGCTTTCTCCGACGAAAAGAGTATAGAGGACCTGCTCTATGAGGCCATAGAGAAGTTGCCTCCGAAATGTCGTGAGATCTTCGTGATGAGTAAGCTTGAAGGTAAGAAACAGGCACAGATAGCACAGGAACTGGGCATATCGATCAACACCATCGAGGTACAGATAGGAATAGCCTATAAAAAACTGCGACAAGAGCTGAAAGACTATGTTCCGCTCCTGCTCTTTTTATTCTCTACGATCTAAGCCGTTACCATATTTTGGTTTTTTAAGGTTTTTATTCGACAGACTCTTAGTGGATTTCATGACAAAGAAGGTTATATATACAGAATGAGGATAAAATACAAGCTGTATGGATAGTATGGACGAAAGGATTATCAAGTATTACGAGAACGAGCTGAGCGAGACAGAACGTATGGAACTGCTCTGTGATGCTGAGAACGACCCCGACTTGAGAAAAGAGATGACAGACTACCAGAATGTCAGGGCTCTTACCAACCTGCATGAATCGCTCAAGGACGAGGATGCAGGCAACCAAAGCTATCGGTTGTTTATGGGCAACCGTCGCCGTCAGCAACATAAGATCGTCAGACTTCAGATCCTGCGCTATGCCGCCGTCTTCCTCTTCGGAATCCTGAGTACATGGATCGCCTACAGCCTCCTTCAGCCATCATCCTCCAACACCATCGCACAGACACTGACAGTGCCCGACGGACAGCGCGCCCACATCATCCTGCCAGATGGTAGTTCGGTATGGGTGAACGCGCATTCTACGCTCCACTACCCCTCCGCCTTCGGAAAGGAACGTAAGGTAGAACTCTCGGGCGAGGCTCTCTTCGATATTGTGAAAGACGATAAGCACCCGTTTATCGTCACGACACCCAACAAACATAACGTCAAGGTGATGGGCACCTACTTCAATGTGTTCGCCTACCCCAAGGAGCCGCTCTCGGTGTCTCTGCTGAGAGGAAAGGTTGGCGTCTATCAGAGTGACAACGAGAGTCAGGTCACAATCCTGCTTCCCAACCAGAAGCTAACAGAGACCGCCAATGGTTATGTGGTCAGTGCCATCGAAGAGAACCCCATCCTGTGGAAAGATGGCATCTATTCCTTTAATAAGCAGCGTATGGGATCGATCATCAAGAAGCTGGAGCTCTATTACGACGTCAAGATTATCGTGAAGAATCCGGCCATCTCTGATCTTGAGATATCCTGTAAGTTCCGCCAGCGTGACGGTGTGATGGAGATACTACGCCTCATGCAGAAGGTTCATCCATTCCAGATACAGAAAGACGACGAGAAGAATGAGATCATGCTTTACCAATAGTCTCTTCCAGGTCTTAAATGTTAAAAGAAGGACCTCAAGACCGATTTAACAAAAAAAATTCATTTTCCTTTAGTGGATTTATAACGATAAAGGGTTATAGACATAGATTTCAATGATAATTAACTAAATTTGATTGCCTATGGACATAACCAACAAACGTGAATGACCTCGCTGATTGACTAAAAACTACCAGCAATGTGTTGATCATGTATCAACAAGCCACCAACTCAACTCACACCGTCATGGAGGAGTTTGAGAATTACCAAACTAAAAATTAAAAGCCTAACAATGAATTCAAGGAAAAAACTACGACATCGTGGATGTCTGAAAGACATATCAGAGTTTCTGGATGTCTCTCGCTTCGTAAAAATTCTGGCAACAGTCTGCATCTTGTTATCTGCCACGCTGACTGCCAACGCACAGAACCAAAATCTAAAGTTACCGTCAAAAACAGTAACCATTTCAGAGTTCTTCACCGCTATTGAAAAGCAGACCGACCTATTGTTGGTCTATAGCGACGTCGACCTGAACGTCAACTCACAGGTATCATTTGCCCAGAAAGAAGGAAAGCTGAAGTCCTTCATGGATCAGTTTGTCAAGGCCAAGGGTATCCGCTATGAGTTTACGACCAATAAATATATTGTTCTCTCCAGATCTTCAATACAGGATAACAAAAACACATCGCCCGACGGCAAGACTATCATCACGGGAACGGTAACTGACAAGGCAGGTGAGCCGCTCGTTGGTGCTACCGTCATGCAGAAAGGCACAAAAAACGGTGTCATCACCAATTTTGATGGTGAATACACCATTGAGGCTCCCATAGGTAGCGCACTCATCGTCAGCTATGTAGGTTATGAATCCAAGGAGGTGAAGGCAACCAAGAATGCCCGCATCATCCTGGACGACGACTCCCAGTTGCTGAAGGAGACGGTGGTCGTGGGTTACGCCGTACAGAAGAAGGCCAACCTCACTGGTGCCGTCGCATCTGTCGATGCCAGCAAGCAGTTCGAGGGTCGTGTCATCTCCGACGTAGGACGTGGTCTGCAGGGTGCTGTCGCAGGTCTGACCGTTACCGACCCGCAAGGTGAGGTAGGTTCAAACCCGAAGATGAAGATCCGCGGTGCCATCGGCTCTTATGAGGGCGGTTCCTCTCCACTGATCCTTTTGGATAACGTGGAGATTCCTTCGCTTCAGGTTGTCAACCCCGACGACATCGAGTCAATCACCATTCTGAAAGACGCTGCCTCGGCCTCTATCTACGGTTCGAAAGGTGCTTTCGGTGTGGTACTGCTGACCTCGAAGAAAGGTGCGAAGACCGATAAGGTTTCTTTCTCCTATACAGGTAACTTCGCCTGGGAGAACTTGTCGAAGGACTACGACGTGGCTGGCGTGAACGGTCTGCAGTATATGCTCGACTGTCGCGCTCGTGAAAAGGACAGCTCACATACTGGTCACTATTCCTACGACGGTCTTTACACGGGTTCTTACTTCCGTGTAAGTGAGCAGAGTCTGCAGATGACCAAGGATTGGATTGAGAAATACGGAAGCATGGGTGCCGACGACCCCGTTGTCTATGGTCGTGACTGGTTCTATGAGAGCGGACGTATCTATGGTATCCGTCCATACAACATCTACGATTATATCATCCGTGAGAACGCTCCTTCCACAAAGCATAATATCACCGTCAACGGCAAGAAGGGTAACACCACCTTTAATATCGGACTGGGTTATCTGAGTCAGGACGGTATGTTCAGCACTTGTACAGACAACTTCAAGAAATACAACGCTTCTGTGAAGTTGGAGACCGAGGTTAACAAGTTCCTGACCATCCGCGGTGGAATGATGTACTCTACCTTCAACAAGAAATATCCATTCCTGACGGAGTCGGGCAGCGATGGTCCTTGGATCTATCTCTACCGCTGGTCACCTCTGATGGCCATGGGCTACAACGAAGACGGTGAGATCATCCGTTCGGCACAGAGTGCCACCATGCAGGCCGCCAGTCAGAGTCAGAAGACCAACTACTCCAGCGTGAACATGGGCGTGACCATCACCCCATTGAAGAACTGGCAGATCAAGGCCGACTATACCTATTATAATAAGGAGTATATCGCCACCCTTCCTGGTTCTACGCTGAGTGCAGCCTCTTATCGTGACACACCTGTCGTACGCAGAGACGCCAACGGCAATAAGATCTATGTGAACAATGCCGGACAGGTAGTAAGCGAGGACACTGAGGGTGCAATGGTGTCCTACAAGTTGCCATATATGGCCAACTACAACGGTGCCGACAAACCCAACCTCTTCAAGCGCAATCATGAAAACTCTTATAGTCACACGCTGAATGCCTATACCGACTACACGCTGAGACTGATGGACGTACACGACTTTAAGTTCATGGTCGGTATGAACCTGACGACCTACGATGCCAGCAGTCAGTATACTCAGGTAACAGAACTGACGAACTTCGAGAATCCTCAGTTCGCCTTCGGTACTGGTACATGGACTGGCGGTGGTAGCGCCTCTTGGTCATCACAGCTTGGTTACTTCGGTCGTCTGAACTATGTCTATGCCGACAAGTATCTCTTCGAGGCTAACCTCCGCTACGACGGAACATCGAAGTTCCCCACCGACATGCGTTGGAAGTGGTTCCCCTCATTCTCTGCAGGATGGCGTGTCAGCGAGGAGAAGTTCATGGAATGGACGAAGCCCGTCATCTCATCCATGAAGGTGAGAGGATCATGGGGTTCTATCGGTGACCAGACCGTCAGCTCATCACTCTATATCCCCACGATGAGCACAGGCTTCAGCAGTTGGATTGGTGGTAACGGTACAAGAGTGTTCTATGTCAACACCCCATCGGCCATTTCCGCTTCTATCAGCTGGCAGAAGATCGAGACGCTCGGCGTTGGTGTCGACCTCCGTCTGCTTAACAACGAACTGGGAATAACCTTCGACTGGTACCAGAGAGACACGAAGAACATGATCGTGCCTACCGACGGTGTGAACACCATCACCTATGGCGCCAGCGCACCGAAGGCTAACAACGGTCAGCTCCGTACAAAGGGATGGGAACTCTCTATCGACTATAACCACCGCTTTGCCAACGGACTGGGAATCTATGGTCAGTTCAATATCGCAGACAACAGATCAGTTGTCAAGAAGTTCGGTGACACCAAGAACCTGAGCGACTGGTATGTCGGTAAGGAATACGGAGAGATCTGGGGCTTCAAGGTAGACCGTCTCTATCAGTGGGATGACTTTGAGACTGATGCCAATGGCAACCTGATCTACCGCGAGTTGACAGCCGCCGACACCGACGACCCCAACTGCATCGGCAAGTCTTCATATATCCTCAAACCTAATGCCGACGGTTCTAAGCCTGTCTACCAGTCATATTTCGAAGGTAGCAGCTTCCACTTCGGTCCTGGTGACGTGAAGTATAAGGATGTAGACGGCGACGGAAAACTGTCGAAGGGCACCAAGACCACTGATGATCACGGTGATCTGGTGAAGATCGGCAACTCTACCCCACGTCTGGAGTACAGCTTCCGTCTGGGTGCCGACTGGAAAGGCTTCGACCTGAGCTTGATGTTCCAGGGTATCGGCAAGCGTAAGATCTGGGGACAGGGCCCGCTCTGTATCGCTGGATATAAGTATTCCGACGGTTGTATGGCTGCCGCCATCGCCGACAACTACTGGAGAGAGGATCATACAGACGCCTTCTATCCCGCAGCCATGGGCATGGGTTCTGGTAACGACAGTTACAACTTCATGGTCAACGACCGTTATATCCTGAACATGGCCTACCTGCGCCTGAAGAACCTCACCTTCGGCTATACCATGCCTTACGCCCTGACAAGTAAGATCGGCGTAGATAAAGCACGTCTCTACTTCACCGCAGAGAACCTGCTTACATGGGATAAGCTGCGTGGTCTGCCTATCGACCCAGAGGTCGAGACAGGTAACACCTATTTCGGTAGTCCACAGGACCGTACCGGTGTTGGTACACCTACATTCAAAACCGTTTCTATCGGTATTCAGTTGAACTTCTAAAGCATCCGAGCAATGAAAAAGACTATAAAATATCTACTGATTTCCACCGCATTTGTAACATGCGGATGTAGCGACCTGCTCGACAGAGAGTCGCTCACCACGATGGAAGATACTAACTATTGGCGCTCGGAGAACGATCTGCGCTCCTATGCCAACCACTTCTACGAGACCTTCTTCCCAGGATATGGCTTAGAATGGGATCGTGACTGGGCATATTCCTATTCGACAGGATTCTGCGACGACTTCGTCAGCGAGGGTACACAGTCGTACTTCACCAATAAGGTTCCGACATCTCTGGGATCGAAGAGCGAATCACGCGGCTGCTCTTCAGAGTACTACGGTCCGACATGGGGCTTCGGTCTGATCCGCTCACTGAACATCTTCATCGACCGTCTGAACACTGTCGCCAAGAACAATATCGACGAGGAGGCCTACCGTCACTGGATGGGTGTGGCCAAATTCTTGAAAGGATTCCAGTATGCCGACCTTGTCAGCGTATATGGTGATGTGCCCTACTTTGCTGATGTTGTCAAGGACGATGACCCCGATACGATGTATAAGGATCGCGACGCACGCGGAGCCGTGATGGACAGTGTGTATGTGCTCTTCAACTATGCACTCGACAACATGCGCGAGAACGATGGTGCTCTGTTCCTCAATAAGTATATCGCAGCTGGATATATCAGCCGCTTCATGCTCAACGAAGGAACATGGCAGAAGTATCATGGTACAGAGCGTGGCGGTGGCGATGCTGCCCGTGCGAAGAAATACCTGGAACTCGCAGTAAAGGCTGGTGATATGGTTATCAACAGCGGTAAGTGGAGCTTCGACAGCGATTTCAAGAGCCTGTTCGCTTCGTTCGATCTGAGCAGCAACAGTGAGGTGCTGTTCTACCGCCACTACGACGCTTCCCTGAACATCACTCATGCCATCGGTTCATACAATGGTGGTTCTGAGAGTGAGACAGGTGTGAACCTGGCCTTCATCAAGGCATTCAACTGTAACGACGGAAAGCCCGCCAGCATCTCAACCATCGAGGGCGCCAACGACTTCAGTCTGGCCAATCTGACCAAGACACGTGACCCGCGCTTCGACGCTTGTTTCTACAATAAGCCGGATGTCAACTCTTCGTCGCTCATCTACCACTACAAGTATGCGTCGAAAGAGGCTCTCCAGTATTTCGAGGCTACCCATAACGTCATCAAACCTACTTGGTACTCCGACTTCAACGAGAACGACGCACCTCTGATGCGTTTGGGTGAGATCGTACTTAACTGGATCGAGGCTAAGGAAGAGTTGGCTCTGAGCTATGGTGGTGCTGCTGTCACCCAGGAGGATATCGACAAGAGTATCAACGCCATCCGTCAGCGTCCTCTCGACGACGATGCCAAGGCACGCGGCGTACAACAGACCGTTGCCCTGAACATCAACGCTATTCCCGAGGATCCTGATCGCGACAGCGACGTGCCTGCCCTTCTCTGGGAGATCAGACGTGAGCGTCGCATGGAGCTCTTCAACGAAGGCTCTCGCATCAAGGACCTGCGCCGTTGGCACAAACTCAACTACATGGACTACGACCGTAACCCCGATAACTACCTCGGACCGTGGATCGACTTCTCGAAGGAGGTTGTGATGCCAAACAACGACACCAACGAGTATCTTGATAAGTTGATCGGTGTTCTGACTGTCCAGAAGAAAGACGGTACTCGAGTGACCTACGATGGCACTAACGCCAGTGAGATGGTCGGCTTCTACGTGGTACGTAACGCTACCAACCGTGAGCCGTTCTCCGATCGTAACTACCTCGCACCTATCGGTCAGCAGCAGATTGACGACTATGGTCAGCGCGGCTATACATTAAGCCAGACTTATGGCTGGTAAATTCAATCAATAAACATCAATCTTAAAAAAAACAATTATGAAAAAGCTATTATCCTTTTTCATGGTGTCAGCTATGTTCTTTAGCTGTTCATCAGACGAGCCGGAGCTCCTGACATCAGGCAACCCCGCAACAAATGAGTCAGAGACCGAGATTACTCGGGGGTCTTCAGAAATGCCTATCGCCTACTTCTGGAGAAAACCAGAAACCTTACCCGATCTCTCTTACATGACACATGTCATCGTCTCTAAGACTGTCTTCAACAGTTCTTTCGATGGCACTCTCGTTAGCAAGCAAGCTGCTCAGTATCTGAACAAGATCGTTGAACACAGAAACAAGACCAACAGTAACGTGAAGATCATCCTCATGGTCGGCGGCTGGGGTGTCGACGGATTCAGTCAGGTAGCAAGAGACGACAACAAGGTGAAGAAGTTCATCAGCCAGTGCAGTAAGCTGATCGATACTTACGGACTCGACGGTGTCGATATCGACTGGGAATATCCCGGAAAGGCTACTTCCAATAATATTGGATACAGCTCGAGCGATAAGGCTAACCTCACCAAGATGATGAAGACCTTCCGTGAGACCTTCGATAAGTATTATAAGAGTCGTCCGAAGATCTTGTCTATCGACGTGAGCGCAAAGCATCCCGATTATTACGACATGAAGGGACTGTCTAAGTATGTCGACTTTGTGAATATCATGACCTACGACATGGGTGATCCCCCATACCACAATGCACCGCTGCACTCATCATCTATGACCAAGGGTTCATGCAACTCGTCAATGATTGACTATATAGACGCTGGTGTTCCCGCCTCAAAGATTCTGATGGGTATTCCTTTCTATGGTCATGCCAACGGAAGTAACAGCGAACTCAAGGCAGACGTGTCTTACTTTGAAGTCAAGAAACTTATCGAGAAGAAGGATAAGTACACAGAGAAGTGGGATGACGACGCTTGCGTGCCTTACCTCGTATGGAAAGGTCAGACAACCAACATCTGTTCCTTCGAGAACGCATCATCCATTGCTGCCAAGTGTAAGTACATCAAGAACAAGGGACTGGGTGGCGCCATGGTATGGTCGTACGATCATGACGACAGCAATGGTACGCTTCGCAAGGCTCTGAGGAAAGGGCTCTGGGGCTATTAAGCCGTCGATACTGAAAAAAACAACAACTATTAATATCTGAAAAATGAAATTGATTAAAACCTCTATGATGTGTCTGGCGGCAGGACTTTGTCTTGCCGCTCAGGCTCAAACTTCTAGAACAGAGCTGATGGCTCATCTCGATCTGGCAACTGGTAACTATTGTAACTATCCCAACCCGTCAGGGCATATCACCCCTGCCCCCGATGGTTATGAGCCGTTCTACGTAACCCACTACGGACGTCATGGCGCCAGATACATGACGAGCGACAAGCATTACAAGTACACCATCGGTAAGATGGACACCGCACAGGCCCAAGGACTGCTCACGGAATACGGTAAGGAGATCCTGCAGCGACTGAACGTGGCTGCCGCCAATGCCTACCACCGCGACGGCGACCTGACAGAACTGGGCGGTCGCCAGCACCGCGCCATCGCACACCGTCTGATGGTGAACTATCCGTCACTGATGAAACAGGCCATCGACGTCAGGGCCAACTCCTCTACCGTCAGACGCTGTATGCTCAGCATGGCCAACTTCTGTCAGGAGATGATCAGCATGAACCCCAGTCTGAACATCTCGATGGATGCCAGCGAACACGACATGTATTACATGATCGCCAACGACAGCATCGTCATCCCTAAGTCGGATAAAGATGATGCACTGTACGAGAAACTCGACGTGTTCCGTCATAAGATGCTTAACGGCCGTCATCAGTTCGAACTGCTGTTCAATAACCCTGAGGCAGCCGGTAAGTTCATCGATCATTATAAGTTCACCGACGCGCTGTGGAACATTGCTGCCGACATGTACTGTCTGCCGGAGCTGAACCTGTCGTTCAACGACCTGTTCACCGACGATGAGTTCATCGATGGCTTCCGTGCCTATAACGCCAGCTGGTGCCTCTGGGAAGGTCTGATGCCTGGTGCACAGCCCAACCACTACGCCCACTATCCGCTGCTGATAAACTTCCTCGACGAGGCCGACCTCATGATTAAGTCTGGGAAGAGCGGCGTACGCCTACGCTTCGGACACGACAGTACAGTACTGCCCTTTGCCTTTATTCTCGGTATGAAAGAGGCCATGCAGGGTACTGACGACATGGAAGATCTGCACAACCACTTTGCCCTCTTCCGCCTGATTCCGATGGCTGGTAATATCCAGCTCATCTTCTTCCGCAAGCAGGGCTCAGACGATATCCTGGTGAAGTTCCTGATGAATGAGAACGAGACATCCATCCCCATCACAACCGATTGCTTTCCTTTCTATCACTGGAAGGATGTGGAGAGCTACTACAGGAACATGCTGAAACAGGCAAACATCACATATAAGGATAAGATCAAGAAGAAATAGTGTCATGATGAAGAATCGCAGACCTGTTTTATGGGCTATAGCCTTACTGACTGCTCTGACCGTACAGGCACAGACATCCCAGGAAGAGATCTTCAACGATATCTACCGCACGGGATCTAACTATTTCGCCTATCCTGGTCCCAGTCAGAAGGAACTGACACCCGCTCCCAAGGGATATGTGCCATTCTACATTAGTCATTACGGTCGACATGGCTCACGTTATATGTCGCACAACGACTACTATGTCACGGCCATCAACAAACTCGACAGTGCCAAGCAGTTTGGTATCCTCACCGCCAAAGGTGAGGACGTGCTGAACAAGTTACGCACGGGCTACGCAGACGCCTGGAACCGTGATGGCGACCTGTCTAAGCTTGGCGCACGTCAGCACCGGGAGATCGCCCACCGTATGTATGAGCGTTTCACCGAGCTGCTGTCACAACCCTTGAAGATCGATGCGAAATCATCTACCTCACGTCGCTGCATGCTGAGCATGTTCAATTTCTGTCAGGAGTTGCAGGCACAGAACCCCACACTGGACATCACCATGGATGCCAGTAAGCACGACATGAAGTTCGTGGTCGAGGATCTCAGCATCAAACCTGCTGCTACACCTCAGAGTGAGGTCTATGAACAGCAGCGGTCGACGATCTTCGAGGGTGCTCACAACCCCGCCCGACTGATGACATCACTGTTCACCGACCAGACTCGCGCGAAACAGTTCATCGACGGCAGAGAGCTGATGGAGGCCCTCTACAATGTGGCAGAGGATCTGCAGAACGTGCCAGAGCTTAACATCTCCCTGATAGACGTGTTCACGAAGGAAGAACTCTTTAACATGTGGACAGGCTATAACGCCGGATGGCTGTTGTCTACGGGACTCGTACCCGGATCAACCCCCATCTACCTGCAACAGAAAGAGGTGCTCGACAGCATCGTCAGCAAAGCCGACCAGGTGATCCTCGCAGGAGAACCCTCTGTGACCCTCCGCTTCAGTCATGACAGTTCTGTACTGCCTTTGACTTACCTGCTGGGTCTGAAAGAGGCTATGGGCGGCACATCCGACATCCAGAATCTGTACAAGCACATCTCCATCGATAAGATCATTCCCATGGCCGCCAATATCCAAATGGTCTTCTACCGGAAGAGTGATGCGAAAGATGTGCTGGTGAAGTTCCTGCTCAACGAGAACGAGACCACCATCCCGGTAAAGACGGATTGTGCGCCCTATTACCGATGGACGGATGTCAAGGTTTTCCTGAACCATCGATTCTAAATCATCAGAAAAGAAGCATTATGCGACTTTCAAAAAAAGTTTTGGTTTTTTGCTATATTATGATACAGAGTCTCTCTCCTGCGTTAGGTCAGGAGACTGACTCTGTGTTTCTTCTCAGACCATTCCTACAACTATCATTCGCCCAGACAGCGACAGCGGTCAACAACGATATGGTGGTGTCATGGTCTACACGTATACCGACAGTCAGCTGGGTTGAATACGGCACCGACTCTACCCGACTCTCCCCTGTCTGGCACATTGAGGAAGGCAAGGTGGTGGCCAACAATACGGTACACCACATCACGCTGACGGACCTCAAGCCGCAACAGCGTTATTACTATCGTGTATGTTCGCAAGAGGTCAAGGATTTCCGTTATCGTCATATCACCTTAGGCGATACCGCACGATCCAGGATCTATTCGTTTGTGATGCCCGACCTGCAGAGCAACGACTTCAGCATCGTCATCTACAACGATATCCACCGTCATGAGGAAACGATCACAGCCCTCACAGAGAAGGTAAGAGATGTGACTGCCGACCTCATCATCTTCAATGGCGACTGTCTGGTAGAGCCCGACAGCGAACAGGATCTTGTCGAGATGCTGTCTGTACTCAATGAGAAAGTAGATGCCGCCGAGACACCCGTCTTGTACCTGAGAGGAAACCACGAGACACGCGGTGCCTGGTCGTGGCATCTTCACGATTATCTTCATTTCCTGGACGGTTCCTTGTATGGTGCCTTCAACTGGGGCGACACCCGTTTTGTGATGTTAGACTTCGGAGAGACACGCGGTGACGACAACCCCCAGTTTGCCCACCTGAACCGTAATGACCTGTTCCGTGAACAAGTGGGCCGTTTCCTAAGCGAGGAACTGCGCTCCACACCGTTTAAGGAGGCGCAACACCGTGTCCTCATCCATCATGTGCCCCTATATGGCTACGAGGACTGCGACCCGCTCCATGATGTGTGGGGACGACAGTTGACGGAGGCACCATTCAACATCTGTCTTAATGCCGACCTCCACGAGTATGCCTACCTGCCACCAGAAAAAGGCGTTCATCCTTTTCCTGTTGTCATCGCCGGTGGAGCAGAGCCCTGCATCGCCACCGTATTCGTACTCACGAAGAGCGACGGACACCTTCACCTGAAAGCACTCAAGGCCGAAGGTGGTATCCTATTAGACAAAGATTTCTGAAAAAGAAAGCACTGCCCCTATAAGCCGGGTTCTGTACCGATGCAGGCACCGGTGTCTGTCATTTATCTAGTCCATGAGTCACCCCATGGCTCAAGCGTTCTACCCTCCACCGTAGCCGAGGCCGTCGGGCGGGCAACCCTCAGACGGTGGTATACGCGAACTTGCAGCCTCCAGCAGGCACAGCCCAATGATCACCCATTGGCTGGTGGTCTCTTACACCACCTTCTCACCCTTACCTGCTCCATAAGGAGTACAGGCGGTTATTTTCTTCTGCCCTCACCTACTGTCACCAATAGCTTCCATTTTCAGAAGTGGAGCGCCCTGTGCTGCCCGGACTTTCCTCTCGTGCCAAAGACACCAGCGACAGACCGTGGCAGTGCTTTCGGCTGCAAAATTACGAAAAGTCGAGCGCAAAACAAAGAAAAGAAATCAAACAAAGATAAAATGGCGCAAAATAATGTTAATGCGAGGGACAGGAATATGGCATATTATTTTATTCTTATTACCTTTGTATTCATATATCACCAACTATAATTAGTCAACTATTAATCACTAAAAATCTAGAGGCTTACCGCCTCGCAAACAACTTATTAATGAGTAAACAATTCATCGCACAGGCTATTGTTCTGTTACTCGGTGTATCATCAGTCTACGGACAGGTCAACCTGTACAGGATGGCTACGTCCCGTAAAAAGCATGCACATAACTACAGTCCCGAGGGCTTGGCTCTTGGATTGTAATGGAAGAATAAATTTTTTAATTATGAGAAAACAGATATTATCAATCATGTGCCTAGCGGCTTGTCTGTCGGTAAGCGGACAGGAGCAACTGAGGCAGTCGTGCAACACCCTGCGCGGGGATGATGCATTGGAGAAGAGACAGGTGAAGATGACCGGCTTCAGCCTGCAAGTGAAGGATGGTGTATGGAGTCTGGAAAAGGCGAAGACATCAAAGAAAAGTTTCGTGACCAGGTATCTGACAGAGACGGATACCGTGATGAGGCTTGAGCGGGGTGAGCGGACATACTATAACCAGGCTGATGGCGAGATCAAGATCATCGGCTCGGAGAACGTGCAGACGCTCGTCAGCTACGAGCTGCCGGAGAAATGGCTTCGGTTCCCGATGTGTCAAGGCGACAGCATCAGCGGCTACTTCAGCGGTACGGGCCGTTACTGTGACAAGCTCTTCCTGCGTCGCTATGGCACCTATTTGACGAAGGCGGATGCCACGGGCAGTCTGGTGCTTCCCGAGGGTGACACGCTGCGTCATGTACTGCGGATACATACGGAGCGCCTTGTCGGTACAGAACTCACCCCGATAGACACGTTGCGGTACAGGATTCCCGGTCTCACCGTCGACAGCATCGTCCGCAGGATGGCGGGTGACACGACTCTTGTTAGGGAGGATGTGTACCGCTGGTATGCCGAGGGTTACCGCTACCCGGTGCTGGAGGCAACCGTGGTCAGCATAGGAAAGGAGATACTCTCCGAGGAGGCTTTCTACTGTCCTCCTGCAGAGCAGGAGCGTCTGGTACTGGACGAGGCAAACAAGGATGTGAGAATCAGGGCTCTGGAAGAGGTCCCAGGCAGAGATGTCACCATTAAGGGTAATCCCTTCCAGTATAAGATCTCCTATAGACACGATGGCGTGACGGTAAGTTATCGGCTGGATAGTCCAACAAAGATAGAGGCTCTGCTGGCCAGTAATCAGGGATATGTGTATCAGCGGCAGGAAAAGAACGGTGATGCAGGCAGCGGTACCATCGATATCAGTACAGCCGGTCTGCCGCGTGGTCAGTATGTGGTCTACTTGAATGTGAATGGCAAGAGCCATGCAGAGAAGATCAACGTAAGATAGGATATCCTCAGGTTACAATATAAGGATTAAAACAGTGACTAAAAACAATAAAGATATGAGAAGAAAACTATGCGTGTTTCTGCTGCTGACATTAGGATTAAGCACCTATGCACAGAAAGTAGACGTGGTGAAACGTGACACGATACAGAAAAGCAAGAGAATGACGAGGGCTACAGGCTCTAATGCTTACGAGGTCTCAGTTCCCTATTATCAATGTAAGTCGCCTGAGGCTGCCGCATTCAGGAAATACGGAGAGTATCAGGTTAGTGAATATACGGGCTCTCCCAATATCAGTGTGCCTTTGTATACGATTGACTACAAGGACATCCAGATTCCTATTGTCTTGACCTATGATGCCTCGGGCATCAAGGTAGAACAAGAGGCTTCCTGGGTCGGACTTGGATGGAATCTGATGGTGGGTGGCTGTATTAACTATGTGGCACAGGGAGAAGTCGATCCACGGCGTTTAGATTCTTCACCAGAAAAATGGGAAAATTTTGCGTCATATGGAGAGCAGGAAGATTCAATATATCACTTCCATTGGTCTGATCCTGGCAAATTAATAGCGAATCAAGAGTATCACACACTACCGGGTTCTGGTGAGATTTTTAGCGTACATCATGATTTGGTATCTGATCTGAATCATGGCTATGGTGAGAACGATTACTTCTCTGCAAGTTTCTTAGGACATTCCTTTCTTTTTATGTACGACCGTTATACAAACCAGTATCGTATTGTCGGGAAATCCTCTGACGTATATCAGATAGAGGATGTTAACCATTGCAGTTACCAGAATATTGACAATGCAAAATGGAAAATAACAGATGGTAATGGTGTACAATTTTTCTTTATCAAAGGTGAGCAGACTATAGACCGAGGTTATCAGGGGTTTTACACCTCCACATGGTTGTTGGAATCCGTAATAACCCCAGAAGGAACAAAGGTGTCGTTTGGATATAGTGGTGATTCCGCTACTCCTATTGGAATAGCACCTTATGAAGTGATGACTTTCGATGTCACCCCATATGGAATGGGGTCTGGCGGCGCTTATCCAGAGACCGGGTATAGCTCAGTTCCAGTATCAACAAACAGCGTCTCTCCAAAGTATTTGTCAAGTATAACAACACCATATGAAACAATTACTTTTGTCCTTGGTAATCGAGACGATATAACACTAGGTAAACGATTGGAAAAGATTGTCGTCAAGTCAACGATAGCCAATAAGACCATCAGGGAGTATAAACTGAACTATTCCTATTTCACATCCTCAACCGTTGGCGGTGATTTGTTGACAAACAAGCGAGGCTCTGCCAGTTATACGGACAAATTAGGGAAACGCCTAAAACTTATGTCTGTTGACGAGACTGGCGGAACGGTGACCCTCCAGACAAGTTTTGAGTATAACAACACCCAACTCCCCTTGAAGACTTCTGCCGCTCAGGATTTTTGGGGATATTACAATCATCAGGAGAATTATGTTAATGGCCGTCTGACCCTGCTTCCTACACCCAAATATTTAATGAGTGATAATGATTCATATATGTCGGATCCTGTAAGGCAATATAAAGGTGCTAACCGCTATTGTGACGGAACATATATGCAGGCGGCGACCCTTCAGAAGATTATCTATCCTACGAAAGGATATACGAAGTTCGTATATGAACCCCATCAGTTTGTCTCCGATCAGAAATATCCGACGGCAACCGTTATGGCTAATCCTTCTTTCAGTAATATTAATTATTCCCTGGAAGATTTCGGTTGGGATATGGGCTTAGGAGATGACTACGATCCCCATAATTATGAGCGAATGACCTTGAATCAAAACACATCAGGTTCGATAGAGATCAATTTTTATGGAGATCTTCTTGCTCTTCGGGGCAATAATGCATACGTTCGGATTGCCCCAGTTTCCCCCACTACAGGTACGACGACATATTATACCTTAAGTGGAGAACCTACGAGTTCGCTGACGAACAAAAGCAGTTTTGTAATGACAAGATCATTAAGCCTTAATGCCGGCACGTATGATATTACTGTATTCTGCCCGAATATTGGAAGTGGAAACTACCTGACCGCTTCTATCAATCTAAAGAATGGTGCAGCAATCAATAGTATTCCATATAGTACAGGCGGTGGACTTAGAATCAAGCGGATTGAGAATTATGATAACAATAATGCACTTCTTGATTCTGTAGGATACCGTTACACAAATGAACAGGGAAAAAGCACCGGGCTCATGTTACAACCTCTTCGGTTCTTAGAAAAGAAATCAATGGAGGTTAATTTTGGAGCTAATGACCATTCCTCGTTCCAGGTCTTGTCTATACGGTCAAGACTGTCTGCGATGCCTGCCTTTGCCGCTGCAATCAGCGGAGGTGTGATCGGCTATTCCTCTGTCACAAAGAAAGTGTTTGATGCGCGAGGCAACAACCTCAGCACCATCACATCAACCTACCGGAATTCGGAACCAGAGGAATTCTGGGGAAGATATTTCTATTACAGAGAAGCCGATAACGGAGAACTGTTATCGCAAGTAGTAAAGGGTGCTAACGGAAATACTCTCAAGACGACTCAGAATACTTATGGCTCAGACGTCTCAACATTTGGTCATATCTTAATAAAAGAACTAATTCAGTTGGATGTAGATGGCAATAGTCCGGCCTCTGCATCTCCATTCTGCTACCATTTCTATCATTTCCCCTTCAGGTATACGTGGCACAAGCTCACGAAGACCACGACCACGACATACGACGGCTCGAAGACACAGGTGAGCACAACATCGTACGTCTATAATTCGACCAATCATCAGGTGAAGAAGGAGACCTCCAACTCAAGCGAGGGTATCACCTATGTGACGGAATACAAGTACCCGTGCGACTTCCCTTCCACCTCTCCCTACAACCAGATGTGCAACTCGACCTATTTCATGCAGTATCCCGTCATTGAGCAGAGCCTCAGCGCGATAGACGGCGGACAGACCAAGCTGGTCAGGAAGAGGAAGGACAACTACAGTGCCTACACGAACAAATATCGCGACACGAACAGCAACGGCAAGGTGTTCCTGCCTTCCTCCACGTCGTTCTCGCTGAGCGGCGGCTCGTTGGAGTCAAGACTGAGCTACGTCTACAACGACAAGTGCGACCGTATCAGCATCACCAAGGACAACACGGAGAAGGTGACCTACCTGTGGGCCTATAACTATATGTATCCGGTAGCTGAGATCAAGGGTGCCACCTACAGCGACCTGACGAGCTGGGGCCTCACCTCAAGCATCAACAGCCTGGCCACGAAGACCACCACAGCGGACGTGTCCTCCCTGCTGGCCACCATCCGGTCGTCACTGGCCAGCCGGCCCGTACTGATGACCTCCTATACCTATGACCCGTCCGTCGGCATCACCGGCATGACGGCCCCCAACGGTACGAAGTCGACCTATACCTATGATACCTTCGGCAGGCTGTCTACGGTCAAGAACCATAACGGCACCACCGTCCAGTCCTACAGTTATAACTATAAAAACAATTAGCATATGAGAACCATCAATATAAGATCCGTCCTTGCCGTACTGCTGACGGCTATATGCGTCTGCGCCAAAGGCCAGACCGCGGCTCAGAACTATGTGAAGGCCGAGACATCCGTTAACGACAACGGCGGCAAGGTGACAAGTGTCGAGTACTACGACGGCCTGGGCAGGCCCGTGCTGACCGTAACCAACGGCCAAGGCAGCAACTATGTCTATCAGCGGCGCAGATACGACTACGGCGACCGTATCTCGGAGCAGTATATCCCGGCCTACGGAAACACCCAGCCTTTATACAAGGACAGTACCGCCCTTAACTGGCTTTACTCCTCGGACCCCTATAAGTCCACCCACACCACCTATGACGGCCTGGGCCGCCAGACCGTCGTGAAGGGTCCCGGAAAGCTGTGGCACGACAACAGCCGGTATGTCACGACGGCATATGGCCTGAATGCCGCCTCGGAGGTCAGGCTCTATAAGGTCTCGGGCAACTCGCTCACCCTCTCAGGGTATTATGCGGCGGGTACGCTCAGCGTTGAGCAGGTGACCGACGAGAACAGGCATGTGACCAAGATCTACAAGGACATGCAGGACAGGGTGGTGCTCGAGTGCAGGAATAGCAGCTACTATACCTACTATGTCTATGACTATCTGGGTAACCTCCGCTATGTGCTGCCACCCCTGGCCGCTGACGCGCTGACCGCCACGTCGACGACATGGAGCTCCAGTACCGCAGCCATCAAGCGGTATGGCTACTACTATGAGTACGACAGCCGTAACCGCTGCACGAAGAAGCAGCTGCCGGGCTGCGACTACGTGACGATGACCTATGACACGTGCGACCGCCTCACCGGCTCGCAGGACGGCAACCAGCGGCAGTCGAACACCTCGACCTACTACGAATACGACAACCTGGGCCGTCAGAAGGTGATGGGCACGAAGGATGCGTCAGGCACGAAGACGCCGCTGATTGAGACGTTCTACGACGACTACTCTTTCCTGACCACGGCGGAATCCAACAAAGTAGGGTTCCACACGAGTAACGGCTATGAGTCCTCGAAGGCTGACGCCAAGGGCCTGCAGACGGGCAGCCGTGTGCACCAGCTGGGCTCGCCCTCCACATACACGGTGACAGCGATGTACTATAACAGCTACGGGGAGATGATCCAGTCGCGTTCGACCAACCACCGTTCCGGCAACGACGATCAGTACGTCCAGTATAACCACCTGACGGGTAAGGAGCTGAAGAAGAAGCATATTCATTCAGCATCCTCGCAGACGACCCGCACGGAGATATACAGCTACGAATATAACGCTTCCGACCAGCTGAAGAAGGTCAGCCACAAGCTGGACAATAATGCGGAGAAGGTGCTCTATACGCTCACCTATGACAATTATGGACGTGTCAGCAACAAGTCGGTGATGGGCAATAAGGAGAGCATAGCCTTCCAGTACAATATCCGCGACTGGCTGACGAACATCGGCAGTACCCGTTTCACGGAGCAGATAGCCTATAATGCCACCAACGGCAATGCTGTTCCCTCAACGGCCTGCTACAACGGTGACATCGCGGCCATCAGCTGGAAGGCCGGCTCCGAGACGACATTCCGCACCGCCAAGTTCACATACAATAACCTTGATTGGTTAACAGGCTCCACCTATTCGGGTACGGGGAAATACACGACATCCTATACCTACGACAAGATGGGTAATATCAAGACCATCCAGCGCAACGGTCTTCAGGACGGAAGCACCTATGGTCTGATCGACAATCTGACCTTCACCTATACCGGTAACCAGGTGACGAAGATCGAGGATGCCGTGAACGATCCGACGTACAACGGCGCCTTCAACTTCAATGATGGTGTGAGCCAGTCTGGCGAATATGCATACGACCAGAACGGCAACCTAACGAAAGATTTGAATAAAAAGATTTCGTCAATCAAATATAATATCCTGAATTTGCCGTCAAGTATCACGTACTCTACAGGCAAGAGTGCCACGTATATCTATGATGCAAGCGGTAAGAAACTACAAACCAGTTATAAGGCTTCTTCCTCTGCAACAGCCCAGCCGACGGACTATTGCGGTAACATGATATATGAGAATAACGTGCTGAAGCAGATCCTGATCGATGGCGGCTATATCACCTTCAATGGCAGTACACCCGTATACCATTACTATCTGCAGGACCATCAGGGTAACAACCGTGTGGTGTGCAATGCCTCTGGCACGGTTGAGCAGGTGAACCACTACTATCCTTTCGGCGGTCTATACGGTCAGAGCACGAACGGTGATACCCAGCGCTTCAAGTACAACGGTAAGGAGCTGGACCGTATGCATGGCCTGGACCTGTATGACTACGAAGCACGCCACTACGACGCAGCCATCGGCCGCTTCACCACGGTGGATCCCCTAGCAGAGAAATTTTACGGTGTCAGCCCGTATGTGTATTGTGAGAATAATCCAGTGAATATGATTGATCCGGATGGGAGAAATCCTATTATTGGTGCAGTTGTAGGAGGCCTTCTTGATTATGGATCTCAAGTCGCTGTTAACTTAATAGAGGGACAAAGTCTCTCTCAAGCAGCTACCAATATAAACTGGCGTTCCGTAGGAACTTCGGCTGCAGCAGGTGCTATAGGTGCAGGTTTGGCAACAAAGGCAAAACAAGTTTATAAAGTAGCCAAAATGGCAAAAGCTACAGCTATAGCAACAGAAATGGCTGCAGATGCGACGGTCGGTGCCGCAGTAAGTGCAGGAAAGCAAGCTGTTGATAATAAGGGAAAGATTTCAGGACGCGATGTCGCATTTGATGCTTTTGCATCTGCTGTAGGTGGGCAATTAGGTAATGTCGCCCGTAATCGTGCAAGGAATACGAATGAATTTAGAGCTCTGTCAAGACAGGCAGATCGCGCAAACCGATTAGCTAGAGGAGGAAATGCCAGGGCAAGTAGAGTTCAGAAGGCAAATAGCCTCAATAATAAGGTTAATAATTATGGTAATAACAAATCTCAACTCGTTTCTTCTGGAGTAAGCGAGACCGCATCATCAGTAAATAAAATAATTCACCAGAATGATAAAAAACGATGAAAAAAATTCAAGATTATTATGGATTAATTATTAGCGTGATATTGCTTTTCGTGGTAATACTATTTTACGATAAAGATTTAAAAGAATCAGCTATCGAATTATTATTTATTGTAGGAATGATGATATTTAACTATGGTATTGCCATCATATATCGAAGCCTTAAAAAGAATAATTGGAATTACGCTTTGGCAAAAGATGAATATAATTATATGTTTATCAACACAGGAGTTATTGCAGTTATAATTCTATTTATATTGTTTCTACCTTCGGACTGTATTCTGTTATGGATCATTCCTTCGGCGTTTCTTTTGTTCGGTTTGTTCATATATGATTTAATCGTCAACGGATTACACTGATACATATCGCACTTCAGTATTTAACCTAAGTAAACGGAGGGACAGTTATAAACTGTTTCTCCGTTTATGATTAACAGCTATACCCATTTGGTTATGAGACAGTGTTCTTACATGTAGCTAGCAGCGAGCAAACTACTGCCATGTTCCGCGCTGCCTCATGGTTGCCACAGAAGAGATAATTCTTTATTCCCAGTATAATGGGAGTCCGCATTTGTCCTGAAAAAGTGCCGAAAAAAGCGCTCGTCTGAAGTTGTGAACTAGAAAAAGCGAGGGGGACTTTTATGCCTTTTTTGGCCTGTTTAGCGTAGAGATGGGGGCGACTTTGAGTAGGGGTGGCTTCTAACAGTCAAGGAGATTATCTCCATGACGGTAAGGAATGGCACTTACGAGTGAAAGGGATAATCTCTTATAGGGTATAGGGATTATCTCTTTCTCTCGTAGAGCCTATCTGAATGACTCATAGGGCCTATCTCTTTGAATGTAAGATGCCGCCCCTTTTGCGCGTCGACTTAAACCGCTTATTATCAGACAAATACGAAAACCATTCAGAACTTGCGTCTACAACTCTCACTCTCACGTTCTTGACCTCCACGCGAGTTATGAGAGGGCGTTTGTAAAGATCTATCGTCGTGTCCCTTTGACAGGCTCCGCGGTTTTCCCTTCGACAGGCTCAGGGACCGTGGAGAGACAGGCTCAGGGACCGCAGAGGGGCTCTGGGATCGTGGGGCGATGCTTCGACAGGCTCAGCAACCGCAAGCTCAGAGACCGCGCGGCTTCTTCGAAAACACTCCGCACGAGGAGGTCTTTAGAGAGTGTCCTATTTTCGGAGCCATATTGAGTCTTGGCTCGAGGAGCGAGCCAAGGAACGAAATACGAAATGCTGTCTGAGCGGAGCGAGTTCATTGAGTGGCTACTAAAATCGGACAACCGGCCTCCGAGACAGGACGTTTTCGCACTCTTTCTTTTGCTTCGGTTTTCTTTCTAGTGACAGAAAGGAAATGAAGACACCACGTTAGTTCAATATTCTCAACCAAAGAGCACAATAAATCTTAAAATTGTCAGAAATTTAAGATTCTTGTGTTAAACGCAAAGAGCCGTTAAGTATCGGAAAGGAAGTGTTAAAATGGGACAAATATTTACGACATTCTGTCAGTTTACGACATTTTGCACCTATATTTGCATCTTGAAAACTCGAAAGAGTTAAGTCAGCACCAATAAGCTGCAGAAGTAGAATCTAAAGTTATAATAAAATGAATGAAAATATGAAGAAAATTGTGAATGTAGCAACACCCGCTATGTGCGCTGTTGCTTTGGTACTCTCTGTAGCAGCATTCAACAAGACCAATGCAGCTACTGCCTCTGCTCCCAACCCAGTCATTAGCTCCGCTCCTGCCGGTCAGCCTGTCGATCTGACATACGCCGCAGAAAAGGCGCTGCCGTCAGTCGTTTACATCAAGTCGATCCAGAACTCGAAAGTGCAGACCGTCGAATACAGCGATCCCTTCGAGGAATTCTTCTCTGACCCCTTTGGCGGGTTCTTCGGACGTGGACAGGGACAAGGAAACAACGGAAGACGCCAGCGTCAGGTACAGACGCCTAAGCGCGCCGCTGCCGGCTCGGGTGTCATCATCTCCGCCGATGGTTATATCGTGACCAACAACCACGTGGTCGACGGTGCCGACGAGCTGACCGTCAGTCTGAACGATAACAAGGAATACTCCGCACGCATCATCGGTGCCGACAAGACCACCGACCTGGCACTGATCAAGATAGACGCCAAGAACCTGCCCGCCATCGTGATTGCCAATAGCGACGATGTTCGTGTAGGTGAATGGGTGCTGGCCGTGGGTAACCCTCTGGGCCTGAACAACACCGTTACTGCTGGCATCGTAAGTGCTAAGGCCCGTTCTATGGGCTCAGGTGTCAGTTCGATGATTCAGACCGACGCAGCCATCAACCAGGGTAACTCTGGTGGTGCACTGGTGAACACCCGTGGCGAACTCATCGGCATCAACGCCATGCTGGCTTCGCCCACTGGTTCGAACATCGGCTACGGCTTTGCTATCCCCACCACCATCGTCAGCAAGGCCATTGAGGACTTTAAGAAGTACGGCACCTATCAGCGCGCCATGATCGGTATTCAGGGTGGTAGTCTGAAGGATTATATAGATGCCATGAAGGATCAGGATAAGGACGTGAAAGACTACGGCACGATGGAAGGTGTACGAATCGATAAAGTCGTGGAGGATGGTGCAGCAGCAGATGCAGACCTCAAACCTGAAGACGTTATTACAGAAGTCGATGGTAAGAAGGTGGCCACGATGGGTGAGCTGCAGGGTATCCTCGCTCAAAAGCGCCCAGGCGACAAGATTACCGTGAAGTATATCCGCGACAAGAAAACCAAGACCGTGACGCTGACGTTGAAGAACGAGCAGGGCAATACCAAGGTGGTAAAGAATGCCGACCTTGACGTGCTCGGTGGCACATTCCATCCTATCACCGACGCTCAGAAAGAGCAGTTGAATATCGGCTACGGCCTGGAGGTCATCAAGGTCAACGGTGGTAAACTGAAAGACGCCGGTGTTCCGAAGGGCTTCATCATCCAGAAGGTCAACGACCAGAGCATCAAGACAATAGCCGACCTTCAGGAAGCTGTCAGGGAGGCCTCTACCAGCAAGGAGCCGGTGCTTTACATCCAGGGAATCTATACCACTGGAAAGAAAGGCTACTTTGCAGTTCCTCTAGAGAACGATTAAGCTAAAATAGAAGAAAAAAAGTCACGAACATCAAAATTCGTGACTTTTTTTTGGTTGTCTCGGAAAAAACACATACTTTTGCAGAACAGCTAAAAACGAAACCACGATGAGACAACTAAAAATTACTAAATCTATTACCAACCGAGAGAGTGCCTCTTTAGAGAAATATCTACAGGAAATCGGTAAGGAGGAGATGATCTCGGCTGAGGAGGAAGTTGAACTCGCACAGCGCATCAAGAAAGGAGATCAGAAGGCGCTGGAGCGGTTGACGAGAGCCAACCTAAGGTTCGTGGTCTCTGTGGCCAAGCAATACCAGAACCAAGGGCTCAGTCTGCCCGACCTCATCAACGAGGGTAACCTCGGTCTGCTGAAGGCCGCCGAGCGATTTGACGAGACACGTGGTTTCAAGTTTATCTCCTATGCCGTATGGTGGATCCGTCAGAGCATCCTGCAGGCCATCTCGGAACAGAGCCGTATCGTCCGTCTCCCCCTGAACCAGGTGGGCTCGGTCAACAAGATCAACCGTGAGATCAACCGGTTTGAGCAGCTCAACGAGCGCCGTCCGTCCCTGGAGGAGATTGCCGAGAAGGTGGACCTGCCGGAAGATAAGATCGACGAGGCCATGAATATCAACGGCCACCATATCTCCATGGATGCACCATTCGTTGACGGTGAAGACAACAGTCTGCTCGACGTGATGCCTAACAACGATGCGCCGATGGCCGACCTGACACTGGTGGAGGAGTCGCTGAGATCGGAGATACAGAACGCGCTGAACGTGCTCAACGAACGGGAGCGTAACGTGATCGAGGCCTCATACGGTATCAACCGTCAGGAACTGACACTCGAGGAGATCGGCACGAAATTCGGACTCACCAGAGAGCGTGTCCGTCAGATCAAGGAGAAAGCCATCCGCAAGCTCAGGAACTGCACAAAGAACAAGATTTTAAAAACGTATTTAGGATAATGAGATTTTTCAAACACATCACACTGGCTGTAGCACTCCTGGCAGCCTCTACCCTGCCGCTCTCTGCTAAGAGCACACAGGCATCCAAAGCATATATGTTCGGCTTTTCTGCCTCATTCAACGACTCCATCGTCTATTTCACCGATATCCAGGAGGTAGACAGCATATGGACCAACGGCAGAAGCCATTTCCTGGCTGGCCGTAACCAATACTCCTATCAGCTCCGCGAGTATTTCACCATGAAGCTCGGTATGGCCCGTCGCACCTGTGTCGTGGTCAGCTCACTGAAGCGCAAGGATGTCGAGAAGAAATACGAGAAGATGAAGAAGCAATATATGGTGAAGAAAGCCGGTAAGTTCGATGTCCGCTTCCTCTCTGCCGAAGACTTCCGTTTTGAGGCTGTCGACATGAGCGACTCCAATCAGGTGAGTCAGCAGCCTGTCAAGGCAAAGAAACAGAAAGAGAAAAAGGCCAAGGATAAGAAGTCGAAAGCCAAGGCAGCCCCTGACAAGAAAAAGTAATCCAAACGATCAGATAACAAAAGAAGTCCCCTGCAGACGATTCTGCAGGGGACTTCTTTATCTATTAGCATAGACGTTACCGAGGGTTGTTCTCCTCGAATATCTTCATACGCTCTTCAAGTATCTCATACTGATGGTCCTCGATAAACGAGGTGCACACACGCAAGCCTTCCTGCTCTGAGCCACAGGTGATGAGACAGATGGCCGACACACCATAGTACATCAGCTCATGGGCCAGTTCACCACTCGTCATACCCGGATAACCTATCGTGAAGTAGAAACCATCGGCAATGGGTTCGTCGAGGTCCTTGTCGTAGACTACATAGAAGCGATGGCGACAGAAGATCTCCTTCAGCTTCTTGGCACGCTCACCATAGACACTGATCTCCTTGCGGAAGTCGTATCGACCCTCATAGGCCGCCTTCAGCATGGCAGCCATAGCATACTGCGCACTGTGACTCGTACCAGAGCTCAGCGCATAGAGCATACGGGTAGAGAACACCGGACCGAACGGCAAGCCCTGATAACGCTCCGACAGATCGTCGAAATGACGATGGAACAGCTGATCAGAGATACAGGTCACACCGATACGCTCTCCGGCATAGCTAAATGCCTTCGAACCGCTGATGAGCAACATATAGTTGTCCGTATAACGGGCTACCGTAGCCTGATAAGGCGGCTGGAACGGTGTGGAGAGGTCCTTGCGGAAGTCCATGGCAAAATAGGCCAGATCCTCCATCACCACAACATCATAGCGTGTGGCCAGCTCACCTATCACCTTCAGCTCCTCCTCACGCAGACAGATCCACGAGGGGTTGTTAGGATTGGAATAGACGATGGCACAGATATTTCCCTTTGAGAGATAGCTCTCCAGCTTAGCGCCGAGCTTATCACCACGATAGTCGTACACGTCGAAGGTCTCATACTTCACCCCCATGACCTGCAGCTGCATCTTCTGCACAGGGAAGCCCGGGTCGATGAACAGCACCGTGTCTTTCTTCTTATCACACTGCGAACAGGTGAGGAAGCTGGCGAAGGTGCCCTGCATCGAACCACTGACAGGCACACAACCTTCCGGTTTGATGTCCACACCGATGAATGCCTTGACAAACTGTGAGGCAGCCTCCTTCAGCACCGGTGCGCCCTGAATATCAGGATATGAGTGGGCAATGCCACCCTCAAGGGCTTTGATCTGAGCATCCACGCCCACCTGTGCTGCAGGCAGTCCGGGAATACCCATCTCCATCTTGATAAACTCTACGCCCGAGGCTTTCTCGGCCTTCGCAGCCACCTGCTTCACCTCACGGATGGTTGCCTTGGCAAAGTCCTTGATGCCCAACTCAGCCACCAGTCCGTCGACAATCTCCTTTTTAATCGGAGTATTCATAACTCTTATTTCTTAATTCTTAACTCTTAATTCTTAACTCTTACCTTTTAACTTTTAACTCTTACCTACTTCTGCGCCTCTCGACCGATGGCGAGCGCCTTGATGTTCGCCTCGACGATAGCCTCACCCTTACGTCCGAAGACACGACGGATGGCATCCTCGAGCTTATCGTACTCGATGCCCAACGCCTTCTGTGCGGCACCGAGCAGAATCACATTGGCCGAACGAGGCACACCGTTGTCCTTCGCAGCCTGTTCGATATCCAGCAAGATCACGTTCTTGATACCAGCCAAGTCCTTCTTAATAGTCTCGATATCAGGATAGTTCGGAATATTCACAAAAGGAGCACTCGAAGTGATGATCCACCCATCTTTTGCCAAGAACGGCAGATAACGCAGTGCCTCCATGGGTTCCATAGAGATGATGACGTCAGCCCCTCCGAGCGGAATCAGATCGCTGTTAATAGGACTGCTCGATATGCGCAGGTTCGACTGCACATCACCGCCGCGCTGCGACATGCCATGTACCTCGGCCTGCTTGATATAGAGGTTCTCCTTCATGGCAGCCTCACCGATAATGGTGGCGATAGAGAGGATACCCTGTCCTCCTACACCGCAAAGAATTATATCTGTTTTCATTCTTTTACCTTTTTACTTGTTTACCTTTTATTTTTTCTCGGCTGCTCTCTTCTGCTTCAGGTGACGCTGCAAGGTCTGCATGCACTCACGACGCGGGATGATTACACTCACACCGTGGTAGTTGATCTCCTCGCGGATAGCGGCCGTAATCTCAGGCATGTTCTTGGGGATGGGGTTCACCACCTTCAGGTGATCCTCCGAGAGACCGAGGCCCTTGCAGATAGCCTCAAACTTATTGGTACCAGCCGAGTCCTGACCGCCCGTCATGGCAGTCGTCAGGTTATCACTGATGATCACAGTAATATCAGCATTCTCGTTGATAGCATCCAACAGGCCCGTCATGCCACTGTGGGTGAAGGTCGAGTCACCGATGATGGCGACGGCAGGCCACTGACCGGCATCCGAGGCACCCTTGGCCATCGTGATCGAGGCACCCATGTCCACACACGAGTGGATAGCCTTGTAGGGCGGCAGGAAACCGAGTGTATAACAACCGATATCACCGAACACTCGGGCATTGGGATACTCCCTCAATACCTCGTTCAGTGCCGTATAGACATCACGGTGTCCGCATCCCTGACAGAGTGCGGGCGGGCGCGGTGTCACATCCTCACAGGGAGCATAGCTCTCACTGCTCTCGATGCCCAGCGCCTTCTTCAGGAAGTCGGGGTTCAACTCACCCGTGCGAGGTAGCTCACCCGTCAGACGACCCTTGATGACGGCATTACCCGGCATCACACCACGTACCTGATCCTCAATGAACGGCTGACCCTCCTCGGCAATCAGCACAAACTCACAATCGTCGGTCATGCGACGGATCAGTTTCTTCGGAATCGGATACTGCGAGATCTTCAGTACAGGGAAAGGACATCCGTCAGGATAGCACTCCATCAGGTAGTTATAGGCGATACCACTGGCAATCACACCCATCTTATGATCGGGACCGTCGATATACTTGTTGTATTTGCTGTCCACGGCCATCTGCTCGAGCAAGGGCTGCTGACCGGTTACCACGATATTACGCTTACGGGCAAAGGCAGGCAGCAACACCCAGTTGGAAGCCTGAGCATCGTAGTTGAGGGCGTTCTGCTCACGAGGTGTATCCTTCACCTCTACGACAGCACGACTATGTGCCATACGGGTGGTGACACGCATCAGGATAGGCAGATGCAGTTGCTCAGAGAGATCGAAAGCCTCGCCCATCATGTCGTAGGCCTCCTGCTGCGAGCTCGGTTCCAAGGTAGGGATCATAGCGAACTTAGCGTAGAAACGACTGTCCTGCTCATCCTGTGAGGAGTGCATGGAAGGGTCATCGGCCACCAACACGATCAGACCACCGTTCGTACCCGTCATTGCGGAGTTCACAAACGGGTCTGCACAGACGTTCAGTCCCACATGTTTCATACACACCAGCGCACGCTTGCCCATATACGACATACCAAGTGCTGCCTCCATGGCCGTCTTCTCGTTCGTTGACCAGCGGCGATGGATGTTTCTCTCTTTAGCAATGGGCGACTCCTGGATATACTCCGTGATCTCCGTCGACGGAGTTCCCGGATAGGCATAAACACCACTCAGGCCCGCGTCGATGGCGCCCTGGGCTATCGCCTCGTCTCCCAACAAAAGTCTTTTCATATCTGTTTTCGGTTTTTGAATAAATTTTCGCAAAGGTACGACATTTCAATCGAATAAACAAAAAAATGCAACCTTATTTGTATAAGGCTGCATTTATATTCAGGTTATTTTCAGCTAGAACGTATATCCTACTGTCAGCAGTAGCTGGTGACGCTTGTTGCTCACCTTTGACACACCGACGCGTTCGCCGGCATAGCTGTCTGTCCAGGAAGAAAAGTCCTGGAACGGATGGTAATCACCATTGGTTGCACTGTACTGATAAGCCAGGTCGATATTCCAGGCATTCAAACGGTATCCCATACCGAGGGTCATACGGTGTGTATCCTTCCAGTTGGTATAGTCGGTCGTCGAGGCATAAGCCACACCCGGAGAATTGATCTTCGTGTCGCGCACACCGTCCTTCTCATAGCCAGCCGTCACATAGTTATAACCGATGCGCAGGGCTACCGTCGGATCCGGTTTGATCTCCATACCGACCTTGAAGGTCGACACGCCCTTCAACGACCGTTCTGTATTTACCTTCATGGCCTCGTCGGTATATGAGTCTTCCTCACCATAGTAATCATAGTTACCCGAGTTGATACGGTTCTGACTGGCGCTATAGTCTGTGTACTCATAGCCGGCACCGATAGCCACCTGACCGCCAATGACATGACCCATGCTCAGGCCGAACTTCCACGGTGTGTTGTAGTGGAACTCATAGCTCTCACCACTGCGACCATTATCCCACTGACCGAATCTTGAGTTATTCAACATATACGTCTCGTTGCTCGTCGTCAGGTCGTACCATGTCGGGGTGGCCACGGAGAGACCCAGACGGAAAGGCGACTCCTCGACAGGACGGAAGATGATACCCGCCTTCAGGTCGATACCTGTACCCTTGATGTCACGCTGGTCGCCATAGACTACCGAACCGCATTCTTCGTTACCGGCACCGGCAACAAGTGTCTCACCATACTCACTATAGCCCTTGTAGCGTACGTCGTGGATACCGAGGGTGAAGCCCCAATAGAAACGATCGTTCACGTTACCGCTCAGGTTTACGTCAAAGTCGTTGATCCAACCACGGTGCGCACGATCGAAGGTATAACCATTAGCATCGTTATAATAGATCTTTTGATCATCTGGATCGAGCATCAGCACATTTGCATTCAGGTAGTCGGCCTATGTGAAAGTCTGCGCACGATAGTCGCTCGTCTGACTCTCATAGCCGATGAGGTCATTGTCGGTATTGAAGTCGAGATAGTAACCTCCCTGATGCACATAACCGATCTGGTCCTTATGGTAGGTCAGCGCATTCTGTGAGCACTTCGTCAGTCCGTTGGCTGCCGAGAGTATCTGATCGAAGTTCTTACTCTTATGGTAGTTGAAGCCCACGTTCACGAACGAGGTGCGACTGATACGTGTAGAGTACACAAAGCCCAACTGATCGAAGCTCATGTTCGTTTTGTTCAGACCATCGAACTTCTGAGCGTCCTGCTGCGACACGAGACCGAGGCTCGCGCTCACCGTCGAATGACGGAACAGTCCGATACCGGCGGGGTTAGTACCCATGGTCGAGATGTCTGCGCCCAGCGCGTCCATCGCACCACCCATTCCCACGTAGCGTGCCGTACCGTTCAGGTCACTGCCCAGCAGGCGGGCGCTCTCATATGTATCCTGTGCAGCGGCCGGGATTGTCATCGCCAGCACAAACGCTGCCATAAAAATCTTCTTCATATCTCTTTAAACTAAAAACTATCACTTCCAGAAAACTATCTTCTTCCACCGCTGCGACCGCCTCCACCGCCACTGCTACGGCTACTACCGCCGCCACCGCCGCTGAAGCTACCGCTACTCGACGAGGAGCTACGTGTGCCGCTGAAGCTGCTGTTGCTGCTACGGCTGCTGCTGTTGTTATTGTTACTATTGCCGCGATAACCGCTGAAGTTACCACTACGACTCCGTTTGTTGTTACCACTGCTATAGTTACGACCGTCGCCTTGTCTATCGGCACGCTGACGGATGCTGTTCATCCGGCTACTGTTGTTCTCCACCGACCAGCGACCGTCCTTATAGTAAGCACGATGTGTAGCACCGTCGTTCCTAATCGTTCCCATGCCGATATGAGTGGAAGCATAGTTCCGTCCTACGCCGATGTAGCTGTGAGCCCAACCGTTCCAATAGTAGGGATAACCCCAACCGTAGCCATAGAACCAAGGATCGTACCAGCCACCGTACCAACCACCGTACCAGCCGTAATAGCCATAGTACCATGGATCATACAGACCGTACCAGCTACGATAATACCAAGGTGAATACCAAGGATCATACCAGCCACCATACCAACCGAAACGGCTATAGTACCAAGGTGAGTGCCAGCCCCAGTCGTAGCGCCCGGCAGCATATCCGGCCCAGAAAGCGGCATTGTCAGACAACTCATAATCGTCGAAGCGAGTCATCTTCTTCGTCAACTGGAAATCCTCCAGTGAGTCAGGATAGACACCTTGCTCGGCGGTGAGATCGATCACATCACTCTTCAAAGAGTCACCGATGACCTCATAACTGCTCTCCCTGCGGTTATAGTCATCCACACTACGGTCGCTCCCGGAATAATAGGTATCCTTCGGCATCCCATAGTTGTCCGTCACCTTCTCTACTGTCTTCTTCTTGGGAACATAGTAGAGATCATCTACCTGAGCCAGCGCCGGCAGCGACATAGCTCCGATAAGCATTGAGATCAGTAACAGCTTTTTCATTTCCTTATCTATTTATTAAAATTGTTTCGACTGGCACCATTGGCGCCTTTTCATTTCTTCACGTTGCAAAAATACAACAATATTTAGTGCAAATTTAGGGAAAAACCCTAAGTTCTGGTAGGATTTTCCCTATTTTTTGTAATTTTGCCGCAAAAATTAACATCCTTATGAAGTATTACGAAGTAGAATTCACCATAACGCCCTACTCCACGGATGCCTGTGACCTCGTGGCCGCCATGGCCGGAGAGGCTGGTTTCGAGACATTCGAGGAGACGGAGACGGGACTGAAAGGCTACGTACAACAAGCACTCTTCGACGAGACCGTCCTGAAGTCGGCACTCATCGACTTCCCCTTCGAGGGAGTGACCATCGACTATGAGATCCGTGAGGCTGAGGATCGCGACTGGAACGAGCAGTGGGAACAGGAGGGCTTTGAGCCCATCAGTCTCTCCCTGCCCCCTTCCCGAGGAGAAGGGATGCTGACCATCCACGACGGTCGTCATATGCCAGAGATACCAAGCAAGATCGCTATCGAAATCGACGCAAAACTCGCCTTCGGCACCGGTACCCATGAGACCACCCGTATGATCTGTGCCACCTTACTCGACATGGACCTGACGGATAGACAGGTGCTCGACTGCGGCACTGGTACTGGCATCCTGTCCATCTGTGCCTTGAAACTAGGTGCTCGTCGGGCGGTGGGCTACGATATCGACGAATGGTCGGTCGACAATGCCCGACACAATGCGGTCATCAACCGCTGCGACGACCGCTTCACGTCCCTGCAGGGCGACGCTACCATCCTCGACATGATCGACGGGGTGTTCGACCTCGTTGTCGCCAATATCAATCGTAACATACTCCTGGCTGACCTACCGGCCTTCCGTCGGAAGATGACCGACGGGGCTGTGCTCATTCTCAGTGGTTTCTATACAGACGATGCTCCCATGCTGATAGAGGCAGCAGGTCGACTTGGACTGAATCCCATCAAACAAAAAGAAGACCACGACTGGTGTTGTCTGGTCTTCTCTTGTGCCTGACCTGTCTTCTACAGGTCGCTATAGTTCTGTACGCTGAAGGTCGTCGTCTGCATGTTACCCGTTTCATAGCCGCGCTTCAGCCAACGCTTACGCTGATCGCTCGTGCCATGGGTGAACGACTCTGGTGTGGCCCTACCCTGTGCCTTTTTCTGTAGCCAGTCGTCGCCGATAGCCTTGGCCAGCTCCAGGCCCTTCTCCAGGTCGCCATACTCCATCGAGTGGTTCATGGCATCCTCATAGTGGGCCCACACGCCGGCATAGTAGTCGGCCAACAGTTCCAGACGCACGCTGATCTGATTGGCTCTCACCTTATCGGTCTGACTCATGGCCTGATGCGCCTTATTCAGGATTCCCGTCAGATACTCCACGTGATGACCGATCTCATGGGCGATCACATAGGCATAGGCGAAGGTGTTACCTTCCACGCCCAACTGACGTTTCATCTCTGTAAAGAACGAGAGGTCGACATACAACTTCTGGTCGCCAGAGCAGTAGAACGGTCCTACAGCAGCCGAGGCCGAGCCACAGGCAGAATTCACCTGATTAGAGAAGAGCACCAGTGTAGGATACTGATACTCGCCCCACCCGTTGTCTGCGAACACCTTCGTCCACACGTCCTCCGTCGAGGCCATGATCTTCTTACAGTCCTCGGCCAACGCCTGTTCCTCTTCGGTGAAGCTCTCCTCACCGACAGTCTCCGTGGGTGCCTGCATCTGCTGCTGGAAAGCCTGCAGACCGGCCGAGACGGGATCGCCTCCACTGATCCATGCGAACAAAGCCGCAATAATCACCGCACCGATACCTCCGATACCAGCAACCTTACCACCGCTCAATCCGCGACGATCTTCGACGTTTGAGCTTGATCTTCTTCCGTCTAATCTCATAATCTTAAGTTTTAAGTTATTGTATTCTTAATTCCGTTTCTCAACTATCTCACCGTCATATGGAAGCATCCCTGTTTCACCTCATACTTGATATAACAGCGGTTCTGCTCACGCATATCACGGAGCACCTCGGCAAGCACCCATTTCAAAGTATCGTTACGCACCAGCCGACGTGCCGGTCCGGCAGGGTCTTCCACTGTCTTATAACGGTTATAACAGATATCGAAGGTGGTGCCATAGAGATGACAACTGTTTTCGGTGGCATTACCATTACGACGGCGCAGCTTCACCACATCATCCTGTGAGCGCAGCACACTGGTGACGATCAACCGATGCAGGGGGATACCCTTGACATAAAGACTGTCAAAGAAGGCCGACCCGATATCCTGCAGGAGCACGGCAGCCCGTGGCACCAGATAAGGAATGCTCGAATAGAGCGGATCCACATGATAATAAGGATTGGAACCAACATATACCAGCTCACGCTTACGTGTCTCCGCATCCTCACGGTTCTTCACCGGAGTCACGCCCCATCGTTGCGCAGCCGCCAGTTGCACGGCATTGGTGTCGGGGAAGGCATCACAATAGCTGGGTACAGAGGTTATCTTATGGGCTGATGAGCGACCGTCGACCACAGGCCACACCGACAGGGTATCAGGCGTGCACACCGTCTCGGCTTGCTCGCACGCCGCGGCCTGACTGGCGACCAACTGAGGGAATCCCCGGCGCACACAGGCCAGGACAAGCACCACAGCGATAAAGCCCATCAGATAGTTTTTCTTTGTTAGTTTCATCCGATCTTCCTGTTTTCGATGCAAAGATACAAATATTTTTCGTAACATCGTACCAAAGTTACTTTTTTTCCATCAACCTCTACCTCCTTCATTTTCTTTCTGTCACCAGAAAGAAAACCGAAGCAAAAGAAAGAGTGCGAAAACGTCCTGGGCTCGGAGGCCGGTTGTCCGATTTTAGTAGCCACTCAATGAACTCGCTTCGCTCAGACAGCATTTCGTATTTCGTTCCTTGGCTCGCTCCTCGAGCCAAGACTCAATATGGCTCCGAAAATAGGACA
>Ga0265298_10000105_pt1 | contig 122745 bp, 100 predicted proteins | sample AusTroGonzalo_MG_3_FD_193486 | JGI IMG/M metagenome (GOLD analysis project Ga0265298, IMG submission 193486) | Bovine rumen microbial communities from tropical cattle in Woodstock, Queensland, Australia - Gonzalo_01 | ecosystem: Host-associated > Mammals > Digestive system > Stomach > Rumen ...
ACGGCACAGTCTGGGATTCTTCCGCAAATGTTGCGAAGGCCTGGACAGAGAAGATACACGAAGCAGGTTATCTGGATAAGTCCGTAACACGTGAGGATATCCAGAGCGTTATGGGTAAGCCCATGGACGTTATCGCAGATACTTTGTTTCCGTACACAGAAAAAGGTCCGGAGAGAGATAATCTCAGATTCCTGTGTGAGAACTACGAGAATGCATATTTGAGAGCTCATGGCGGTGAACTCTACGATGGAATATTCGAGACATGGGCAAAACTTAAGGAGATGGGTTATCACATCTATATCGTAAGCAACTGCCAGGAAGGTTATATCGAATCTTTCTTAGGCTACTATGAGATTGCTTACGGAAAGCCTGAGAATCTCGTGGAAGACATCGAGTGCTATGGTAATAATCTCAAGCAGAAGGATGAAAACATCAGACTTGTGGCTGAGCGCAACGGTCTTACTGCAGCATGCTACGTAGGTGACATCCAGAGTGACTACGATGCTACTCACAAGGCTGGATTACCGTTCATTCATGCAAAGTACGGATTTGGCACCATCAATACCGAAGTTCCGGTCATTAACAGTTTCGAAGAACTTACAAAGGTTGTTCCCGAAGTTATCGGATAAAAGAGAAGTGAGGTAAAAACAATGTCTAAAGACGAGATCTCAATCCCTACAATACTCAAGATCGAATGCGGTGTTACCGCACACATCGGTGATTATCTGAAGGATGCCGGCATTTCTCAGATCACTATCCTGTTTGGAAACGGTCTGACGGATATGTTCGGAAAGACGGTTTTCGAATCTTTTGACAAAGCAGGAGTTAAGGTGCTTCATCATCAGGAGATGGATACCGTTGACTTCGTTGACATTACGAATCTCGCATTTGAGATCCCCAACAAGACGCAGGCCATTATCGGAATGGGCGGCGGCAAGGTAATCGATGCTGCCAAGTATATCGGCTATATCCTGAGGATCCCGTTTATCAGCGTTCCGACAAGTTCTTCGTCTGACGGATTCTCGAGTTCATCAGCGTCACTTATCGTTGACGGACACCGTAAGTCTCTTCCTGCAAAAATGGCTTCAGGCATTCTGGTCGATACGGACGTTATCAAGAGTGCGCCCGTAAGATTCCTTTATTCAGGCGTAGGTGACATGGTTGCAAAGATCCAGTCAACATACGACTGGCAGCATGAGGAAGACTTAGGTTATGACGAAGTAAATGATTTTGCATTCATGGTTGCCAAGAAGGCAGTTAACTCTTTTGTCAGAACACCTTTTGAATCCATCAGTGACGATCTGTTCCTTAAGGAACTCCTTGATTCACTTGCAATGAGCGGTGTTGCCAATGAGATTGCAGGATCGAGCGCTCCCACGAGCGGATCCGAGCACCTTATCTCACATGCCCTGGACCAGCTCCTTGAGCGTCCGCAGCTTCACGGTGTACAGGTAGGTATCGCAACTTACATCATGTGCAAGATCTGCGATCACAGATGGAAGAGGGTAGATGATATCTTCACAAAGACAGGTTTTTGGGATTATTGTGCAACGCTTGACCTTAAGGCTTCTGATTTCAGTAATGCCATTGAACTGGCACCGTCGATCAAGCCTCACCGCCATACATATCTGCATGAAGAGAAGTATAGAGACCTCGCCAAGGCTCTGCTCACAAGCGACGAGAAGCTAACCGCAATACTCCACTGATCAGGCGGCAATATCAGATATTGCCTGAACAATTAGTGATATTGTTCCGTATTAGGAGTCTTATTCGTCAAAAAATACGAATTTTGTAAAATCTCACTATTTTTTTACACCTCATTAACATATAGGCCGAAATCCATTGTAAAATATATTTATTATGTTCTGAGGTGCGGTATGAACAGCGAGAACTCAAAAAAGGCCATAACTTTCGATGAGATCGCACTTGCGCTCGCGAAAGACTATGACTCTATATATGTAATCGATTCGACCGATGACAGTTATGTCGAGTATTTTACTGAAGGCGAGGATAGGAAACTTGCTATCAGATCTTCAGGTGATGATTTCTATGCTGATACGATCCGCAACTGCCGCATGCTGGTCTATCCTGATGATCAGGAGATCTTCCTGGAATCTTTCAAGAAAGAGAATGTAACAGAAGTCCTTAAGACAGGTAAGTCTTTTATCCTGAATTATAGGCTGATGATAGGCGGCGTGCCTCTCCATTATTTCCTTAAGACGATTAAGGGTGAAAACGATAATGTTGTCATCGGTGTTCAGAATATCGATGAACAGCGCAAACGCGAGATCGCAGCCGAAGAGCAGATGCTCACATACAGCCGTATAGCCGGAGCGCTTGCGAGCCGTTATGAGGTTATCTATTACATCAACATCAACAGTAACAAATACACGATGTACAGTTCGAGCGACGTATATGCGCAGCTCGGTACGACCAAACAGGGAAAGAACTTTTTCGCAGACACTATCGAAGACGTTAAACGGTTCATATACAAGGATGACATAGATTATGTCCTGAATGAACTTGATAAAAAGAATCTTATGGCCAATCTCAGGGCAAACGGAACGGTCGCCCTGACATACAGACAGCAGCTCGGTGACGGAATCAAGTATGTTTCGCTGAATGCCGTAGTCCCAAAGAACGATCCTGCCCATATCGTAATGGGTGTACTTAATATCGATTCGCAGATGAAGCGTGAACAGTCGATCATTGAAGAGAGCGAACTGTTCAACCATATAGCCATGGCTCTGTCTACAAGATACGAAGTCATTTACCGCGTCAACATCGAGACAAATGAGTATTACGAATTCAGTTCGAGCGAAAAGTATACAAAGCTCGAAGTGGGTAACAGAGGTGAAGATTTCTTTGCTGATTCACAGCGCAACATGAAGCGTGATATCTACGAGGAAGACTATGAGATGATGGCCCGTGCCATAACCAAGGAGAACATCCTGCAGAGACTTGAGCAGATGAATAAGTTCTATCTGCACTACAGGCTGAATCTCGACGGCCGTCCCCAATATGTATCACTCGTCATCATGCGTCTTGCGAAGGATTCCGAGTATATCATTGTTGCTCTCGAGAATACCGATGAGGCAAAGAGAAGAGAGATAGAGTATGAGGCTAAGATCGGTTCTGCCATTGATATTGCCAACAAGGATGCATTGACGGGTGTCAAGAATAAGCATGCTTATGTAACTGCCGAAGCTCATCTAAACGAACTGATAGATGCGGAGACTGACGGACTGGAATTTGCAATTACGGTCTGTGATATTAACGGACTTAAGGCTGTTAACGATGATAAAGGACACAGTGCGGGTGACCAGTACATAAAAGACGGCTGCGCCATTATCTGCGATGTGTTCGATCACAGTCCGGTATACCGTATCGGCGGTGATGAATTCGTTGTCCTCTTAAGAGGCAGTGATTATGAGCACAGACAAGACCTGTGCAAGGCTTTCTATAATGTTCAGCTTGATAACAAGCGTAACGGTCTTGTGACGCTTGCTTACGGAATGTCTGAGTTTGATCCTGAGAAGGATCTGACCGTCCAGGATGTCTTCGAGCGTGCAGATAATCTCATGTATGAGGAAAAGAACAGATTCAAGAATCTCCCCGTAAACAGCGAGGCGGAATCTGTTGAGAGCTATTCGTTCGTAAGATTCTATGAGCTTTACGAGCAGCTCCTGTCGGCAATGGTTGATTTTGATAACCCGGACGTTCCTCTGATTACGCAAATACTCGATAAGCTCGGTTATATGTTCAGATTAAGCAGGGCTGAAATAATCATTTCCCGTAACCGTCAGGATGAGATGATCGGTAATTATGAGAAGATCTGTACTTTCGATACGGGAAAAGGCGGTCATGAGATCTGGAGCGTTAACACAGTTACCAGCGTTCTGTCGAGTGCAACGGCTAAAGTTTACATGGCTGACGATGAGGAGTCTTTAAGCCCGGAGGAACTCAACAAAGTCGAATTGGTTATGAGAACGGCTTTAAGTTTTGTCACCCGCAACAGACTTAAGCAGCTCGTATATGATCTCGCATACTACGACGAGTACGGATATCCGAATCTTAAGAGTCTTACACGTGAGTTGATGAGAATCGTTAAAACCAAATCGTTTGATGGCATGTTGGCTATCCGTTATAACCTCAGACACTTCTCAGTGATCAATGAGGAGTTTGGCAGGGAAACAGGTGACATGCTCATTAAACAGCATTATGACATGTTGATGTGCCTTTTGGGAGAAGGCGCATTTGTTGCCCGGTTAGGCGGAGACAATTTTGTCGCAATCGGTTCGAAGCTCAATGTCAAAGCAATCGAAGATTTCCTGAATGAAGCTGTGATGATGGTAGACGAAAACCGAAGTGTAAAGATGTCTACGAGTGCCGGTGTCTTGGTTCATGTCAACGGTTACGAGCCCGTTGATCCCGGTGATATCTTAAGTAAGTGCATCAGTGCATTCCGTGTTGCACAGACAGGTGGAAGAGGCCACGTTGTTTACTATGATGAGGAGCTTACTCTTCAGAAGCAGAAGAATGCACGTGTTCAGCAGAAGCTGTCAGATGCGCTCGCAAACGAGGAATTCGTTCCTTATTATCAGCCTAAGGTAAATGTACATACCGGCAGGATAGTAGGTGGAGAAGCCCTGTGCAGATGGTTCCACAATGGCAAGGTAATGCAGCCTGCAGAATTTATTCCTGCTTTGGAGCAGAATAACGATATCTGCAAGCTTGATCTGTTCATGCTTGAGCAGGTATGCCGCAATCAGAGAGCCTGGCTTGACGGCGGTGAAGGACGCAAGCTCGTTCCGATGTCTATCAACTTCTCCAGAAAGCACATTAAGAATCCTGAACTCCCCAATGCTATCGAGAGGATCATGGATAAATACAATATTCCTCACGATGCCATTGAGATCGAGTTTACAGAGACTACGACAGAGGTCGAATTCAATGATCTGAAGCGTATTGTCTGTGAACTCCGTGAGAAGGGAATTTATTCTTCTGTTGATGATTTTGGTATTGGTCTGTCATCCTTAAGCATTCTTAAGGATATACCGTGGAAGACCATCAAGATCGATAAGAGTTTTGTCCCGGAAGAAACGGATGAATATGACGGCGCAAAATGCGTTATGTTCAAGGGTGTAGTATCCATGATCAAGAATTTGGGATTTACTTGTATTGCTGAAGGCGTTGAGACCGAGTTCCAGATCAATTTCTTACGTGAAGTCGGATGTGATTATGTTCAGGGCTACTACTATGATAAGCCACTGCCCAAAGAAGAATTTGAGGCAAGGCTTGTTACCAAGCAGTACGATAAAGGCTTGTGAAGTGCATTATAGCTAATCTTGGCTGCAATTCCTGACTGATTGTTGTTATTAGCCTCCGATTAAAAGGGCGTATAATAGTGCCATCACTTTTCGGAGGGGTTTATGAAAAGAACCATAAGACCTGTAGCATGCATCCTGGCCGGTGTAATGCTGTTAACGGCTTGCAATAAAGCAGAGGCATCGAATGAGATAGCAGTTCCTTCAGATACCGGTGAGGTTGTAACCGGTACGACAACGGAAACAAGCGGTTTCGACGGTGCAACGGGCGGTAATCATTCAACCGCAGGACTTACCGAATTCGGTAAGGGATATGAGGGTATTGAAGGAACAGGAAAGTTCAATTACGGTGAGGCTCTCCAGAAATCCATCCTGTTTTATGAACTCCAGAGAAGCGGGGCATTGCCTGAGAATACCAGATGTAACTGGCGTGGTGATTCCGGTCTGACAGACGGTGCGGATGACGGCGTTGATCTAACAGGCGGATGGTACGATGCAGGCGACCATGTTAAGTTCAATCTTCCTATGGCATATTCAGCTGCCATGCTCGGATGGTCAGTATACGAAGACCGCGAAGCATATGAACAGAGCGGTCAGCTCGAATATATTCTCGGTGACATAAGATGGGTAAGCGATTATCTGATCAAGTGCCATACCGAAGATGAAGTTTTCTACTATCAGGTAGGTGAAGGCGGAACTGACCATTCATGGTGGGGTCCTGCGGAAGTAATGACAATGAACAGACCCTCTTATAAGGTTACGAAGGACAATCCCGGTTCCTGCGTTGTTGGTGAAGCCTCGGCAGCTTTGGCTGTTGCCTCCATTGTATTTAAGGATACTGATCCTGATTATTCAAAGAAGTGTCTTGATCATGCAAAGAGTCTTTATGCCTTTGCTGATTCGACAAGAAGCGATGCCGGGTATACTGCTGCAAACGGTTTCTACAACTCATGGAGTGGGTTCTATGATGAACTGGCGTGGGCCGGAAGCTGGCTGTATCTTGCAACCAATGACAGCAAATATCTTGATAATGCAAAATCATGTTTTCCGTTGGCAGGACACGATTATAACTGGTCTTTGTGCTGGGATGATGTTCATATCGGTGCTGCAGTCATGCTTGCGAAGATTACGGGCGAGAAGACATACAAAGATGAGATCCAGAAGCATCTGGATTTTTGGACATGCGGAACAGCAGATGGTGAGAGGATCACATATTCACCCGAAGGTCTTGCGTGGCTCGATCAGTGGGGTTCTTTGAGGTATTCGACTACAACAGCTTTTGTTGCGACTGTGTACAGCAGATGGGAAGGATGTCCTGCTGATAAGGCAACATTATATTGGGATTTTGCAGTTTCGCAGGCAGATTATGCTCTCGGTTCTTCCGGCAGATCCTATGTTTGCGGATTTGGTGAGAATCCTCCTGAACATCCGCATCACAGAACCAGTCAGGGTTCCTACTGCGATAACATGAACGAACCCGGTGAAGCCAGACACACCCTCTATGGTGCACTCGTAGGCGGTCCTGATGCTTCTGACAGCTATACAGATACTGTAAGCGATTACAACAAGAATGAGGTTGCATGTGATTACAATGCCGGTTTTACCGGCCTGATGGCTGCAATGTATTCCAAGTATCATGGCAAGACACTGATCGATTTCGGAGCTGTTGAGGAAGTTCCCGCAGATGAGTTTTCTTCTGAATGCGGTCTCAATGTTGAAGGCAGTGATTTTGCTGAGATAAAGGCATTCATTTACAACAAGACCGCGTGGCCCGCAAGAGCTGCTGAGAATCTTGAGTTCAGATACTTCATTGATCTGTCTGAGATCTATGAAGCGGGCGGTGATGTTTCCGGGGTTAACATAACGACGAATTACATGCAGTCCGGAAGAGTAGACGGCATCAAGGTTTGGAACGAAGAAAACCACATCTACTATCTGTCAGTCATATTCGATGACGGAAACTTAAGACCTGCAGGACAGTCACAATACAAGTCTGAGATCCAGGTGAGAATGACGAGTCCTAATGGTGCATGGGACAATGGTAACGATTATTCATATAATTCCGGTGCGGTATTGCTCGAGAATGACAAGGTCGTTTATGGAGTTCTCCCTGATGAAGAAGGTTCCGGTTCAGGATCTTCTGCCGGCGGATCCGTTCCCGGTCAGACGACTGCATCAACGACACAGAATAACCAGTCTTCCGGTGGCGGCAGCGGTTCTGCTTCAGTCGGTGACCTGAGCGTTAAGATGACTTATAACGATAATTCATCTTCTGCTAATGCCATTGCCGGAACATTGGATATTACAAATACCGGTGACGGTTCTGTTGATCTGTCAGACATCCGGATCAATTACTATCTGACGAATGACGGAGGTGCATCGTTGGAATTCGACTGCTACCACGCAGCGATCAATTCCTCTTCAGGCGGATATACTGCACTGACAGATAATGTTGACGGCAGTTTCTCGTCCTGCACGGGTGAAGACAGAGATACTTGTCTTACGATTACCATTGACGGCGGAACATTGTCTGAAGGCGATACGCTGACGATTAGTTTCAGCTGTCACAGATCTGACTGGCAGAACATGAATCTCAGTAATGACTGGTCACACAAGAGCGTTAGCAATATTGAAATATCGACATAACAGGAGATAAACGTGGCAATCTGCGTATCGACAGAAGTAATGCGTGCAAGCGACAGGTGGACTATAGAGAATCTTGTTCCATCCAAGGAGCTTATGGCAAGGGCAGGCAAAGCCATCTTTGAGCAGGCTGACTGGAAAGGACCTGTAGGGATCATTTGTGGAAAAGGCAATAATGCCGGTGACGGATTCGTTGTTGCATCACTTTTGAAAGATAACGGAATTGATTGCGAGATCGTTTTGCTTTTTGAGGATTCTTTCTCTGAAGATGGAAGATACTTTTACGACCAATGTATCGGGAAGGGCATACCGGTCGTTCCTGATGGTGATTACGGCAGGTATAAGACGATCCTTGATTGTATATTCGGAACAGGATTCAGAGGAGAAGTAAAAGAACCTGCCAAAAGCGCTATAGAGAAGATCAACAGTTCCGGAGCTTATGTTGTCTGTGCTGATATCAACAGCGGTCTTAACGGAGATACGGGCTTAGGTGATCTGTATGTCATATCGGATCTTACTGTATCGATCGGAACATATAAGTACGGACATTTTCTCGGGAATTCAAAACATGCAATGAAGAATAAGGTTAACTGTGACATCGGCATTAAGATAATCGGTGAGACAAGGGAGTTATCTTAAGAGGTTATTAATATGGAATTGAATGATGAATTATATGCTCAGATAACAAAATACAGTGATATAGGCGAACACTATTTTGAAGAAGGGAAGTTCAGAAAAGCATTGGAGGCTTATAACAAAGCTTTTGAATTGATCCCGGAACCCAAAACAGACTGGGAAGCATCTGTATGGACACTGGCAGCAATCGGCGATTCACATTACATGCTCAGGGAGTTCAGATCGGCACTTGAGTACTTTACAATGCTTATGACTGAGTATGGCGAAGATAATAATCCTTTCGCAAGGGTAAGATATGGAGAGTGTCTGTATGAGACAGGAGATGTTGAGGCTGCCAAGGAACATCTTCTGGCGGCATACAACATTGAAGGTGAAGAGATATTCGACAACGATAAGTATCTGGAAGCCATTTCAGATCTGATTTAATCTTATGGATAAAGAGAAAGTAATCAGTTTTATCAGGAAGCAGAAAGTAAGCTTTGTATGTTCTGTTGACGACAATGGAACGCCTAATGTCAAGGCGATGCTGAAGCCGAGGAAGATGGTTGGGTTGAAAGAGTTTTATTTCTCAACCAATACTTCTTCGATGCGTGTTAAACAATATCAGAACAATCCGAGTGCAAGCATATATTTCTATCACAAGGGACTTGTACGATACGAAGGTGTCATGCTTACGGGAACCATGGAAGTCATGACGGATCAGAAGACCAAAGACATGATCTGGAGAAAAGGTGACACGATGTTCTATAAAAACGGCGTGACGGATCCTGATTACTGCGTTCTGAAGTTTACTGCAAAGAACGGAAGGTATTACTGTGATCTGAAGACTGAGAGCTTCGAAGTTTGATAAGGGAATAAAGGTTACTATGAATGAAAGAGAAATAAGAGGTGTTTACACGGATGAGACGATCCGTGTTTATCAGGCATATAATGCGCAGATAGCGAATGAAGCAGTTGCCAGAGGCACATTCGGAAGTCATTTCAGCATGAACAGAATGACATGGATCAAGCCGTCGTTCCTTTGGATGATGTACCGCTGCGGATGGTGCGGGAAAGAGAATCAGGAGCATGTTCTGGCTATTGACGTGAAGCGTGAATTCTTTGATGAAGCTGTTAACAGTGCAGTTATCTCAACCTATCACGAAGAGTCCGGTATTACCAAAGAAGAGTGGCAGAAACTCATAAAAGAATCTGAAGTCAGGGTCCAGTGGGATCCTGAAAAGGATGTTAACGGCAACAATCTGTCTTACCGCTCACTCCAGCTCGGTTTAAGGGGACAGTTCCTGTATGATTATGTCAATGAATGGATAGTGGAACTTACGGATATTACGGATTATGTTAAGGAATTAAACTCGTTGAGACTAGATAAGAAAGATATATCTGATATGCTTCCCAGGGAAAAGGTATACCATATCTGTTAAGCATATGAAAAGTTCACAAGTTAATATGAGAAATGCGCCGATTCATTGACGAACATTGGCGCATTATGTATAATTCCCCTGTTTTTAAAACAAAATATATCAAGTATAGACGATGTTTATCAGAGTCTTAGGTGATTTTACGGGACCACTCCAACGGAGTTAAGGCCATACGGACAGCCGGGTCCACTGCCGACGATCGGAATCTCCGATCTATTGATTGAGTTAAAAGCTCAGTTTTATAAGTTGGTTACTTTATAACCGAAATGCGTAATCTTGCGCAAACTTGTGAAATGGTCAATAAGAGTAGTAAAAGTAGTATTGCTATATAGACTCTATATACTGGGTATAAGTCATATTGGTATCAGAAGCATACCTGTATGAGAATAACAAACCAATGTATTACCTGACGCAAGTTGTATTGATTACAGCTTGCGTTTTTTGTTAGAGGTGGAAGATGGAAAGAATTGATTTGGATCAGACACGGGCTCCAATTTACGAGGCTCTGGAAAGATTCCGTGAGATGCGCGTTGTTCCGTTCGATGTACCGGGACACAAGCACGGTAAGGGTAACCCCGAGCTCACTGCATTCCTTGGTGAGAAATGTGTCGGCGTCGATGTTAACAGCATGAAGCCTTTGGATAACCTTTGTCATCCGATATCGGTTATCCGTGACGCAGAGCTCCTTGCTGCAGATGCATTCGGTGCAAGTCATGCGTTCCTTATGGTTGGCGGAACGACAAGCTCAGTTCAGAGCATGGTGCTCTCATGCTGCAAGCATGGCGATAAGATCATCCTGCCCCGTAACGTGCACAGGAGTGTCATTAACTCGCTCGTTCTCTGCGGTGCCATTCCGGTATACGTTAATCCGGAAGTTGACCTTCGTCTCGGTATATCTCTCGGCATGAGCCGTGATCAGGTTAGGAAGGCTATTGAAGAGAATCCTGATGCTGTTGCGGTTCTTGTAAACAACCCGACTTATTACGGAATCTGCAGTGATATCCGCGCGATCGTAAAGATGGCTCACGATGCCGGCATGCTCTGCCTGGCTGACGAAGCTCACGGAACACATTTCTATTTCGGAGAGAACATGCCTGTTTCCGCAATGCGTGCAGGAGCCGACATGGCAGCCGTATCAATGCATAAGAGTGGCGGAAGCCTTACTCAGTCAAGTCTTTTGCTCATCGGAGAAAACGTAAGCGAGAGACATGTAAGACAGATCATTAACCTGACTCAGACAACATCAGGCAGCTATCTTCTGATGTCGAGCCTTGATATCAGCAGAAGGAACCTTGCGTTAAGAGGCAAGGAGGTCTTCCGCAAGGTTATCGAGATGGCTGAATACGCGAGGGAAGAGATCAATGCGATCGGCGGTTATTATGCTTACGGCCGCGAGATGATCAACGGAGATTCCATCTTCGATTTTGATCCTACGAAGTTAAGTGTACATACAAGAGATATCGGTCTTGCCGGAATTGAGGTTTACGACATCTTAAGAGATGAATACGACATTCAGATCGAGTTCGGCGACATCGGAAATATCCTCGCATATCTTTCGATCGGCGACAGAATGCAGGAGCTCGAGAGACTCGTAAGCGCGCTGGCTGAGATCCGCAGAAGATATAAAAAAGACCCTGCAGGACTTCTTAGCCAGGAGTACATTGACCCTGAGGTTGTATGCAGTCCCCAGAGCGCATTCTATTCCAACAAGAAGAGTATTCCGATCAAGGAGAGTGCGGGTTACGTCTGCAGCGAATTCGTTATGTGTTATCCGCCGGGAATCCCGATCCTTGCTCCCGGAGAGCGAATCACTGAGGGCATTCTCGAATACATTGAGTATGCTAAGGCAAAGGGCTGCTCCATGACCGGTCCGGAGGATCCGGACATCAATTACATTAACGTTCTGGATTAAGGAGGACGGCAAATGAATCTTTGGTTCAGTGAATATCATGCACCTGACGTAAGGCACAGCATGCGTGTCACAAGACATCTTTATTCGAGCAAGAGCGATTATCAGCAGATCGATATCTTCGATACTCCTGAGTTCGGTAAGGTTCTTGCTCTCGACGGAAACGTCATGCTCACAGAGCGTGATGAATTCATCTATGACGAGATGATCACCCACATTCCTATGTCGGTTCATCCCAATGTTCAGGATGTTCTCGTTATCGGTGCAGGAGACGGTGGTGTCGTTAAGGAACTCACAAGATATGAGAGCGTAAAGCGTATCGATCTCGTTGAGATGGACGGACAGGTTATTGAGGCTTGCCGCACATATCTTCCTGAGAACGCATGCAAGCTCGATGACAGCCGTGTGCATATCTACTTCGATAATGCACTTAGATTCATCAGACGTTCAAGCGATGAATACGATCTCATAATCGTTGACTCAACTGATCCGTTCGGACCTTCTGAAGGTTACTTTACAAGAGAGTTCTATGGCATCTGCTACAACGCGCTCCGCGAAGACGGAATCATGGTAAACCAGCAGGGAAGTCCGTTCTATAAGCACGATGCTGAAGCAATGCAGAGAAGCCACAAGAGGATCGTAAATACATTCCCGATCAGCCGTGTATATCAGGCACACATCCCGACATATGCAGCAGGCTACTGGCTGTTCGGTTTTGCAAGCAAGAAATACCATCCTGTAGATGACCTGGATGAAGAGAGATGGAAGAGCCTTCACCTCAGCACGAAGTACTACACAACAAAGCTTCACAAGGGTTCTTTCTATCTGCCCGCGTATCTTGAGAAAATGCTGATGGAGGTTGAGTCATGAACAGAAACGTAGAGACGTTTATCGGCTGTGACAGCGATTATGCTGAGTCAGGCATAGTTCTGTTCGGTGCACCTTTTGATTCCACGACAAGCTTCCGTCCCGGCGCGAGATTCGGAAGCAGCGCCATCCGCCACGAGAGCTTTGGGATTGAGACGTACAGTCCTTATCAGGATAAGGATCTTTTAGATCGAAAGGTATTCGACTGCGGAGACCTCGAGCTTTGTTTCGGCTCAGCAGAAGCAGCACTCGCAGACATCGAGGATCAGACAAGAACAATCTTAAATGATGGCAAGCTCCCTATCATGATCGGCGGCGAACACCTCGTAACACTCGGTGCGGTAAGATCAGTATTCGAGAAGTATCCTGATCTGCAGATAATCCATTTCGATGCGCATGTAGATCTCCGTGACGATTACCTCGGTGTAAAACTCAGTCACGCTTGTGTCTTAAGAAGATGCTACGAACTCGTAGGTGACGGCAAGATCCACCAGTTCTGCATCAGAAGCGGCGAACGTGAAGAATTTGCTTTCGCGAAGGATCATACGGACATGCATAAGTTCAGTTTCTACGGTCTCGAAGAAGTCTGTTCTGAACTTGCCAGGAACAATACACCCGTGTATTTCACGATCGATCTGGACTGTATGGATCCTTCCGTGTTCTGCGGAACCGGAACACCTGAAGCAGGCGGCGTGAACTTTACGGACCTCCTGTCTGCCATCCTTAAGGTAAGCAAGACAAACATCGTGGGAGCAGACATAAACGAACTCGCTCCGATGCTTGATGCGAGCGGAGCTTCAACAGCAGTAGCATGCAAAGTATTAAGGGAATTGATCCTTTCTATCAATAAATAACAAAGGAGAATAAGAGAATGAGCAGAGTATTGGTAATCGGATGCGGCGGCGTTGCAAATGTTGCAATCAGAAAGTGCTGTCAGGTTGATGACGTATTTACGGAACTTTGTATTGCGAGCCGTACAAAATCAAAGTGCGATGCACTCGCAGAAGCATTGAAGGGCAAGACAAAGACTGTTGTTACAACGGCTCAGGTAGACGCTGATAACGTTGATGAACTTGTAAGCCTCATCAATTCATACAAGCCTGATCTCGTAATGAACATTGCTCTTCCTTATCAGGATCTGACGATCATGGACGCATGCCTCATTTGCGGCGTTAACTATATGGATACGGCTAACTATGAGCCTGAAGATACAGACGATCCGGAATGGAGAAAGATCTACGAGAAGAGATGCAAGGAGCAGGGTTTCTCTGCATACTTCGATTACAGCTGGCAGTGGGCTTACAGAGAGAAGTTCGAGCAGGCTGGTCTTACTGCGCTCCTCGGCTGCGGCTTCGATCCCGGAGTAACACAGGCATACTGCGCTTATGCTAAGAAGCATGAGTTTGATACGATCGATACAATTGATATTTTGGACTGCAACGGCGGTGATCACGGCTATGCATTCGCAACCAACTTCAACCCTGAAGTTAACCTCCGTGAGGTTTCTGCTCCCGGAAGCTACATCGAGAACGGCAAGTGGGTTGAGATCCCCGCAATGAGCATCAAGAGAGAATACGATTTCGATTCCGTTGGCCAGAAGGACATGTACCTTCTCCACCACGAAGAGCTCGAATCTCTTGCAGTAAACATTCCTGAAGTAAAGCGTATCCGTTTCTTCATGACATTCGGTCAGAGCTATCTCACACACATGAAGTGTCTTGAGAATGTCGGAATGCTCTCAACAACACCCGTTAACTTTGAAGGCCACGAGATCGTGCCCATCAAGTTCCTTAAGGCGCTTCTTCCTGATCCTGCAAGCCTCGGTCCCCGCACACACGGCAAGACAAACATCGGCTGCATTTTTACGGGCAAGAAGGATGGTCAGGACAAGACATACTATATCTACAACGTCTGCGATCACCAGGAGTGCTACAAGGAAGTAGAGAGCCAGGCCATCAGCTATACAACGGGCGTTCCAGCCATGTGCGGTGCTCTCATGCTCCTTACAGGCAAGTGGACAACAAAGGGTGTTCACACAGTAGAAGAGTTCGATCCGGATCCGTTCATCGAAGCACTCGATAAGCACGGACTTCCCAAGAGCGAGAGCCACAATCCTGTATTGGTAGACTAAATCATATGAACGAGATATTTAACGGTTTGGAATCTGTAATTGACGGTGGTGGCATCAAGGAGTTGAAGACTCCCTGTTACGTTATCGATGAGAATAAGCTTATCCGCAATGCGGAGATCCTGGCATCTGTTATTGAACATACCGGATGCAGGATCCTGCTTGCCCAGAAAGCGTTCTCCAATTACGATTTCTATCCGTTGATCTCGAAATACATTTCCGGAACTGAAGCAAGCGGTCTGTATGAAGCAAGACTTGGCAAAGAAGAGATGCCCGAAGGTGAGGTTCATGTATTCTGTGCCGCGTACCGTGATGATGAATTCGATGAACTCTTATCTTACGCAGACCACATCGTTTTTAATTCCATCCATCAGCTCGCAAAGTTCGGAAAGAACGCGAGGGAACATGGCAAGAGCATCGGTATCAGAATCAATCCCGAGTGTTCCACGCAGGAAGGTCATGAGATCTACGATCCCTGTGCGCGTGGCAGCCGTCTTGGTGTTACGCGCAGCGTTTGGGATAAGGAGATGACACCTGAGCTGTATGACTTGCTTGACGGCATTCATTTCCATACGCTCTGCGAGCAGGGTTCCGATGCTCTGGAGATTACCTTAAAAGCAGTAGAGGAGAAGTTCGGTGATGTACTTCCTGAAATGAAATGGCTCAATATGGGCGGCGGTCATCACATAACGAAAGAAGATTATGATGTATCGCTTCTCGAAAAACTCATTACATCCGTGAAAGAAAAATGGGGAGTAGAGGTATATCTTGAACCCGGTGAGGCAGTTGCCATTAATGCAGGTTATCTGCTTACACGTGTACTGGATGTCGTTGAGAATTCTGATGTGAAGATTGCGATTCTGGACAGCAGCGCAGCATGCCATATGCCGGACGTAATCGAGATGCCTTATACACCGCCTCTTTTGAATGCTGAAGCAGATAACACAAAACAATACTGCTACAGGCTTGCGGGCCCTACATGCCTCTCAGGAGACGTTATAGGGGAATATAGTTTTGATAATGAACTATCGGCAGGTGATATGCTCGTCTTTGGTGATATGGCGATATATACGACAGTTAAAAACAATACATTTAACGGAATGCCGCTGCCTGACATTTACAGTTTGAAACAGGATGGTACATTCGGCAAACTGACTGACTTTGGTTATAAGGATTTTAAGAACAGACTCGGAAAAATTTCAGAATAAGTCCTTTTTCTGAACAGATTTTGAAAAATTGCGAGTTTTTTCAGAATCCTTTCAGTTTTGACATCATATTTGAAATTCTGGTGAAAAAAGGCTGCCTCGTATGAGACAGCCTTTTGTGAAGTGTTGTTTATGTTTTCGAGCTGATTACTTAGCTACGATGTTAGCGATTCTGCATAGTGATTGTCTTAAATACTGAAAAATTGAATTTGAAAACGCAATTGATATAATAACCTCTGTCGGTCAAAATAATTTTATTTTGAACACAGGGGGATAGAGATATGAAGAAAAAGATGCCCAAATGGGTATGGGCGATAATAATACCTTCAGTTTTGATGGTAGCGGTTTTTATTCTTATCAATGTCGTCGGAGTTGCGGCATACTTTAAGACTGATCCGCTGCCTGATGGTTTTACCAAGTCGCATCACAGTTATGAAGATATGCTTGAGTTTGCGAAGACGATAGATCCTGATGCGACTGTATCAGAGAATTATGTTGATCAAATCAAGACTGATAATCAGTCGGTCCGTGAATGGCCTGCAACGATCAATGGAATAGATTGTGTTGTGGCAAGTACTCCCGAGATGTTTTTTTCTCAAAGAGGATCGGCATTTACAACAACCGCTTATGGCATGGATACCGATTACGACCAGATCGTTATAAATATGGTTCTGGAAAACTATCCTGAACTCGGAGAAATAATAGATAACCGCTACAGCTATTCAATTCAATCTATTAGTGCTGACGATACTGACAATCCTGATGAAATGATTCAGAGCCATCCCAGATCACCTGTCTGCTCGGTTGTTAAGCTTGATTCGATTGATGAAGAGACTTTCGATAAATTATGGGATTCTTATGTGAAGGCAAATCAGGAATATGCTATGTATAATCCTACGAGAGAATACCTACTGACAATAAGTCTGCCGGGTGAAGTTTACGCTTATATACATAACACCGGTGATGACCAGTATCAGAGTGCAAAGGAAGTATTGTTCACGTAATATTTCTGCAGGATTTCAGAATAGACCCGTTTTCTGAACGGATTTTGAAAAATTGCGAGTTTTTTCAGAATCCTTTCAGTTTTGATATCATATTTGAAATTCTGGTGAAAAAAGGCTGCCTCATATGAGACAGCCTTTTGTGTTCTTTTGATCTTCGAGCTGATTACTTAGCTACGATGTTAGCGATTCTGCCCTTAACGTAGATGAACTTAACGATAGATCTGCCGTTTAATGCTCCTGCGAGTCTGTCGTCTGCATTAACGATTGCTTCGACAGCTGCCTGATCAGCCTCTGCAGGGATGTTGACCTTGAACTGAACCTTACCGTTGATCTGGACAGCGATCTCGATCTCATCCTTAACGAGTGCGCTCTCGTCGCATTCAGGCCACTTCTGGTTGTAGATGGAGTACTCGTTGCACATTACTTCGCACCAGAGTTCTTCCGTGAAGTGAGGAGCGAAAGGTGCGAGGAGGAGGATAAGCTTCTCTGTTGCATATCTCTTGAATCCTGGCTTGGCAGAAGGATCCTGGCTGTACTTAGTGATTGCGTTTAAGAGCTCCATCATTCTTGCGATAGGAGTATTGAACTGGAACTTCTCGATATCAGCTGTTGAGCTCTTGATCGCATAGTTGATAGCGTAGTTGAGTTCCTTGTCAGCTGCTGTCATGTCAGCCTTAGCAGGAACGGAACCAACTTCTGCATCAGCGCAGCAGTCAGAAACGCATGTCTCGATTCTTCTGAAGAACTTAACGATAGCCTGGAGTCCTGAATCAGCCCAGGGACCGCCCTCAATGTATGCGAAACCGAATCCCAGGTATGTTCTGAATACGTCAGAACCGTACTTGCTGATATAGTCATCAGGTGCAACTGTGTTGCCTCTGGACTTACTCATCTTCTGTCCGTCAGGTCCGAGGATGGTACCCTGGTGAACGAGGCTTGTGAAAGGCTCGTCGAAATCGAGCAGGCCCATGTCACGCATAGCCTTTGTGAAGAATCTTGCATAGAGCAGGTGCATGCACGCATGCTCAGCGCCGCCTACGTACTTATCAACAGGACAGAACTTGTCGATCTTCTCCTTGGAGAACATCTCGTTGTCGTTCTTGTTATCCGGATATCTGAACTGATACCAGGAAGAGTCAACGAATGTATCCATGGTATCAGGATCGCGTCTTGCATCACCGCCGCACTTAGGGCACTTGCAGTTCATGAAAGACTCGCACTTGGCAAGCGGGCTCTCGCCATCGGGTGTGAACTCAACATCGTAAGGGAGGAGAACAGGGAGCTGATCCTCGGGTACGGGTACAACGCCGCATGAAGGGCAGTGAACCATCGGGATGGGTGTTCCCCAATATCTCTGACGTGAGATGAGCCAGTCACGGAGTCTGAAGTTGACCTTCCATTCACCCATGCCGATCTCAGCGAGCTTTGCAACGATTGCCTTCTGAGCATCGTGCATTTCCATACCGTCGAACTCGTCTGAATTGCAGAGGTAACCCTTCTTATCGCAGTAGGGAAGCTCTGAATCAACACCCTTCTCAGGCTGGATAACGCGGATGATGTCGAGGCCGTACTTGTGAGCGAAATCGAAGTCTCTCTCATCGTGTGAAGGAACAGCCATGACTACGCCTGTACCGTAACCTGCAACAACATAATCTGCTGCCCAGATCGGAACTCTTCTGCCGTTCAACGGGTGAATGGCATAAGCGCCTGTGAATACGCCCGTCTTCTCACGAGTTGTGGACATACGGTCGATCTCGTTAACCTTTGCGGTTGCCTGACGGTATGCTTCAACAGCGTCACGGCACTCGTCAGTAGTAAGCTTTGCGCAGAGCTCTGACTCAGGTGCGATAACGACATATGTGATACCCATGAACGTATCAACTCTGGTTGTGAATACCTCGAGCTTCATGGGTGAGCCGTCCTCATTTGTGAGGCGCTCGCCGTTCTTCTCAACGTAGAGGGCAACCTGTGCACCTTCGGATCTGCCGATCCAGTTCTTCTGAAGTTTCTTTGTCTTTTCAGGCCAGTCGAGCTTCGGGAGGTCGTCCAAAAGTTCCTGAGCATACTCTGTGATCTTGAAGAACCACTGAGTCATGTTCTTTCTTACAACTTCTGTATGGCATCTCTCGCAAGCGCCGTCTACGACCTGCTCGTTAGCAAGAACGGTCTTGCATGAAGGGCACCAGTTAACCGGTGCATTCTTACGGTATGCGAGGCCTCTTTTGTAGAGTTCGATGAAGAACCACTGGTTCCATCTGTAGTAGTCAGGCATGCATGTCTTGATCTCATAGTCCCAGTCTACCGTTGTACCCATGGCCTTGAGCTGGCCTTCCATCGTAGCGATGTTCTTGAGTGTGGAATCCTGGGGATGGATGCCTGTCTTGATCGCATAGTTCTCTGCAGGGAGTCCGAAAGAGTCGAATCCCATCGGGTGGAACAGATTATAGCCCTGCATGTGCTTAAATCTTGCCCATGAGTCCGTAAGGGAGTAGTTATACCAGTGACCCAAGTGTAGATTTGCACCGGAAGGATATGAGAACATCTCAAGGCAATATAGCTTCTTGCCTTCAGCGTTCGGATCGAACTTGTACAGGCCTGACTCGGCCCATTTTTCCTGCCACTTCTTGTCGGTCTCAATTGAATAACCCATGATAAAGACTCCTTATTCTTAAAATGAACACCTAATTATACTCCGATGTTTCCAAAAATTACATAGAAAGTGATTTTCAATTTGCCATTTCCGGGAGAGAATCAAAGTGATTTGTCATTTGCCAAAAATGCCCGGAAATGCCGAAAAATCGCCACAAATTGAAATCAGAATGTCACTTAAAATAGGACGAGCCGTGATTGATTTTTAATTTGGCGAATGTAATAATAAATTGAATTTTTACGGGTAAATGCGCCATTTGGCGTTTTCTATATAGAGGTGAACTATGGGTTTAGGCATGGAAATAGGTGTCGATCTCGGCACCAGCAGTGTTCTTGTGTATATCAGAGGCAAGGGAATCGTTCTCAAGGAACCCTCTGTAGTCGCAGTTAACAGTAAGACAGGTAAGGTTTTGGCAGTAGGTGAATCAGCTTCCCTCATGCTTGGCCGTACTCCCGGTATCGTAGAAGCTATCAGACCCTTGCGTGAGGGTGTTATCTCAGACTTCAGAGCTACTGAGGTCATGCTTAAGGCATTTATCGGCAGAGTCTGCACAGGTCTCCGTGCTACATATTTCAAGCCTACTATCGTTGTTTGTGTTCCTTCGGTTATCACTCCCGTTGAGCAGCAGGCCGTTGAGAATGCATGCCGCCATGCCGGCGCTAAGGACGTTTTCCTTATCAGAGAGCCTATCGCTGCTGCAATCGGTGCAGGTATCGATATCACAAAGGCTTGCGGTTCAATGGTAGTTGACATTGGCGGAGGTACTACGGATATTTCCGTTATTTCTCTTTGCGAGCCTGTAGTTGATGCATCTTTGAAGGTTGCAGGCGACAAGTTCGATGAAGCTATCATCAAGCACGTAAGAAAGAGACACAACATCCTCATCGGTGAGAAGACCGCAGAGAAACTCAAGATCGAGATTGGCTGCGCTTACCCCAGAGACGAGGAACTTACACTGGACGTCCAGGGAAGAAACATCATTACTGGTCTTCCTTCAACCGTTACGGTTTCTTCAACGGAGATGCTCGAGGCATTGGAAGAGCCTATTACACAGATCTTTGAGGCAGTACATAACGTTCTTGAGAGAACACCTCCGGAACTCATGGCTGATATCTCTCAGAGAGGTATCGTAATGACAGGCGGCGGTGCCATGCTTTACGGTCTTGATCACATGCTTTCCAACAGGATCGGTATTGATGTATATCTTGCTCAGGACCCTGTTTCCTGCGTTGTTATCGGTACCGGTAAGGCACTCGACATGATGGATAAATTTGCCGCATTATCTGACAATTAATAAGACAATTAATAACTGATTTTTGATTGACTGACAGAATAACAAATGATATATTATGCGCGTCGGGGACATACCCGGCGCGCATTCTTTTTGATATTAGATTTTCCTTTTCAAGATACAAACAGATATCCCTTGTAATTGCATTTAGATATCCCTTTGGCAGATTTAGTGATAATAGGATTTTTTGGGAAAATTCAATACGCAAATTTTAGTTGAAAGGCGTTTATGGACGATTTAGACAACATTAATTCCAAGACGGATTCTGACTTAAGACAGATAGCCGTTGCATTCGGAGATTTTACACCTGAAGAAGCACAATCAAAAACCAGAGATGAATTGATATTGGCGATAACAGGAGCCAAGGACATCGGAGATGTTACCGTAGTGGATCTCTCTGAAGATCCCGTTCCGGTTAAGAGCGTTTCAATTCCTGAGTTGGATAAGCATGAGAGCGATAACATAACTCTTGATGAGCTTATCGAGAACGTAGGAAGAACCGCAAGGTTTGAGACTAACGAGCTAGCAGATGCCATGATAAAGGCAGAGCGAGAAGAGGAGAAGAAAGTGGCTAAGAAAGAAACCGCTGAAAAAGTTAAGACTGAAGAGCCTAAGGAAGTGACCGCTGAGGCTGTAAATGATGCTCCTGCAGCAGAGAAGAAGCCTGCTAAGCGTACAACCAGAAAGACCAAGGCCAAGACTGAAGAAGCTGCTTCTGAAGTAAAGACTGAAGAGCCTGCCGTTGAACCTGCAAAGCCTGCTAAGAAGTCAGGAAAAGCAGCTAAGGCTGATAAAGCCGAAAAGTCTGAAAAGCCTGAGAAGGCAGATAAGTCTGATAAGGCAGAAAAAACAGATAAGACTGAAGGAAAAGCTAAGAAGACCAGATCACGCAAGAAGGCTGAGGAAACTCCTGCAGTTGAAGAGAAGGCAGCAGAAGTCGCTGAAACTGCCGTAATTGCAGCTCCTGAAGCTTCCGCAGCTGTAGAAACTACTGAGACAACACCCGTTGCTCCTGCAGAAGAAAAGCCTGCACAGCCTGTTCAGGGACAGAACCAGGGTCAGTCAAAGCACAACAGGTCCAAGAGAAGGAAGATCTCATTTGGTCCCGGACAGGACACAAAGACTGTTGAGACAACGTCTGAGGCTCCTGTTGAGAACACTGAAGAGGAAGTTCCTGAGGTCATTGTTCCCGTTGAGATCGAGATCGAAGGCGTTCTTGCGATCAACAATAACGAAGGCAACAAAAATGATTTCTGCGGCTTCGTTCACAGAAATAACTATCTTCCCGGTGAAGAGGATGCTTATGTTCCAGGCCAGTTGATTAAGAGAATGGGACTCAGAAGAGGCGACTATATCAAGGGCTTCGCTAATCCCAAGCGCGGCAAGGACAGATATGCTCCGCTCAAACGGGTAACTGAAGTTAACGGTATTCCCGTAACGGAAGGCGATTTCGAGAATATCAGAAGACGTCCTAAGTTTGAGAGCCTTACGGCTATTTATCCTAATGAGAGATTAGACTTAGAAACAGATAAGGAAGACATCTCAACCAGAATCATCGACCTGTTCTCACCTATAGGTAAGGGACAGAGAGGTATGATCGTATCCCCGCCGAAGGCTGGTAAGACGATCCTCCTCCAGAAGGTCGCAAATTCAATCACAGCTAACAATCCCAACTGCGAACTTATTGTTCTCCTCATCGACGAGCGTCCTGAGGAAGTTACGGACATGCAGAGGAACATTCAGGGCGAGGTCGTTTATTCTACTTTCGATAAGCGTCCCGAGAACCACGTAAGAGTTACGGAACTCGTACTCGAGAGGGCGATGAGACTTGTTGAGCTCGGTAAGGACGTAGTAATCCTTTTAGACTCAATGACAAGACTTGCAAGAGCCTACAACCTGACGATCAATCCTACGGGAAGAACCCTGTCAGGCGGTCTCGATCCGGGATCACTCTACGGACCTAAGAGATTCTTCGGTGCCGCAAGAAACATTGAGAACGGCGGAAGCCTTACGATCCTGGCAACAGCCCTGATCGAAACAGGTTCAAGAATGGACGAGGTTATTTTCGAGGAGTTCAAGGGTACGGGTAACATGGAAGTTACCCTGGACAGAAAGCTTGCTGACAGAAGACTTTTCCCTGCGATCGCAGTCGACAAGTCCGGTACGAGAAGGGAAGACCTCCTCCTGTCACAGGAAGAACTCGATGCGGTATGGCTCGTCAGAAGAAAGATCGCGGAAGCGGATACGATTACGGCTACAAATGCTGTCATCAACTTCATGGAGAAGACGACAAGCAACAAGTCGTTCGTACTTTCCGTAAAGAAATCTTTCGCGACCGATTGACAACCGCATACTATTCAAGTAATATAGCAAGGCTAACACGAAGAATCCGGTATGACATACGTGAGTTTAGGATTACGCGTCATATCTTTGATTGAGAGGTGAAAAGACATGAAAGAAGGAATTCATCCTAAGACGCAGGTTGTTACTGTAAAGTGCGCATGCGGCAACACATTCGAGACTCTTTCCACAAAGAGTGATCTCAGAGTTGATATCTGCTCAAATTGCCATCCGTTCTACACAGGCAAGCAGAAGCTCGTTGATACAGGCGGACGTGTTGATAAGTTCAAGAAGAGAATGGAAAAAGCTTAATTCTCATTCTGAAGTAAAGATTTTAAGAGGTTGTCTTCGGGCAACCTCTTTTATATTCCATATATTTGCCTTTTGTTTGTAACACGACTGTTCTTATTATTTGTTATACTCACAACAGAATGGAAAATTATGTTTATTCGGGGGAATAGTATGTCCGAGAATAATGACAATATGAAACTGGTCACTGAAGATCAGATAAAAGAGATAACTCCTGAGGAAACAGAGCAGGAGATAGTGCCTGCTGAAACACCCAAGGCGGATGTTCCTGCCAAGGTGTCAAAGAAAAAGGGAAAGAAAAAGTCTGATTGTCCGGTCAAGAAGACAACGATCGGCGGCCAGGCACTTATTGAAGGCGTCATGATGGTCGGACCTACCAGAACTGCCATGGCAGTCAGAAAAGGCGACGGAACGATCTATGTAGAGGAGATCAAGCAGAGCGAGAAGACAACATACTTTGAGAAGGTTCCCTTTATCCGTGGATGCATCAGATTCTATAAGATGCTTGTTACAGGTACGGGCGCGCTCATGAAGGCAGCTGACATATCTGAAGAAGGTAAGCCCGAAGACAGTAAGGAAGGCAACAAAAAGTCACGCCTTGATGAGTTTACGGAAAGACATTTCAATGTCATGATGTCTATTTCCGCAATCTTCGGCATACTTCTCTCGGTCGGTTTATTCATTCTTTTGCCGAGACTTCTTGTAGATATTGCAGCCAAGTTCATTCCGGAAGCTTATATGGAACTTGCATGGATGCCGATAGTATTGAATATCGTGGAAGGAATTTTGAGACTTCTTATTTTCCTAATTTATCTTGTATCTGCTTCCAAGCTCAAGGATATCAAGAGAGTATGGCGTTATCACGGTGCTGAACATAAGACGATTGCCTGTTATGAAGCAGGCTTGCCGCTTACGGTTGAGAACGTTATGAAGCAGACACGTTTCCATCCCCGTTGCGGAACATCCTTTATGTTCAATGTCCTGGCAATATCGATCATTATATATACGGTAATCGGAATCTTCACCGGTGCCCAGCCCATGTGGATGAATGCGATCATAAGACTCATATGCATTCCTTTCATATGTGGAATCTCATTTGAGGTACTGAGATTCGTAGGCCGTCACGACGGCAGAGGACTCGGCAAGCTCATGGCTAAGCCCGGTCTCTGGCTCCAGAAGTTCACGACAGATGAGCCTGACGCGGCAATCGTAGAAGTTGCTATTGCTTCAATGCAGGCAGTAATTCCGGAGAACAAGGAAGATGACGTCTGGTAATGAGGAACTTCTTGTTATCCTGAAGAATTCAGGTGACGACGAAGCCGTTTTGGACCTTAAGATCCTTGAGGAAGAATTCGAAGGCAAAGAGTTGGAAATGGCAGTCAGGAGGCGCGCTAAAGGCGAGCCTCTTGCTTATATTTTAGGATACCGTCATTTCTATAAAGAGTGTTATAAGGTTTGTTCCGGAGTTCTGATCCCCAGGGCTGATACCGAGATGGTTGTGGAATCAGCTTTGAAGTTCCTTGGCATAGACGATATGGCAACAGGAGACCTGCTTAAGATTCCTGATTATGATAAGGAATTAACAGATATTAGGTTCGCGGATTTCTGCACAGGTACAGGCTGCATTGGAATTTCAGTAGCAAATGAGATCGTAAGAAAAGGCGGCAAAGTATCAGGTTATCTGATTGATATCAGCGATACGGCCATAGATACGGCTTCTTATAATGTTGAGTCACAGGCAATCAGACCTGAATTTATCAATGTAATGAAATATGATGTGACATGCAATGCACCCGATATTGGTGAATTGGATTTTATAGTATCCAATCCACCTTATATTTCTAATGAAGAAATGAATACATTAGATAAAGGTGTTAAGGACTATGAGCCTGACCTTGCACTGCGGGCAGGTGACGACGGCCTTGATTTCTATCATCCGATCATAGAATCCGCAAAAAAGCTCCTGAGGGACGGAGGTGCTCTAATTGTTGAGCATGGCTACGGACAGGGTGACTCCGTCAGGGAGATATTTGAGTCGGCCGGCCTCAAAAAATGCATGACGATCAGAGATTATGGCGGCAATGACAGGGTAACGTTGGGAATAAAATAACTGCGAACCCAATAAAATCAAGGCTTTCGTGCCTTGCAAAAAAATATTGAAATTTTTTTCGATTTTCTTGTAACGAATTTCAGATTTCTCCGTCTAACAGGTGAGATCACAAAAGAAAGGTGCAAATGATACGTGGATAAGAATACCGCAGAAAAGCTTTATGAAGCCTTTTACATGAAGGTATTCTCATACGTAATGACACTCGCGAAGGATCGTAACGACGCTGAGGAGATTACCCAGGAGACCTTTTTCAGGGCGATATCGACTGATAAGAGTTTCCGGGGAGACAGTGACAGTTACACGTGGCTGTGCGCTATCGCGAAAAACATCTTCATAGATGAGAAACGGCGGTCGGCAAGACAGGATGACGAACTGAGCGAAGAGCTTCCGGATACAAATAAAGGGATAGAGGAGAAGCTCTCAGACAGGGATACATCACTGAAGATCCACTTAATACTCCACAAACTGGAGGAACCGTACAAGGAAGTGTTCCAACTACGAATATTCGGTGAGTTGTCATTCGCAGAGATTGCATCAATCTTCGGAAAGACCGAAACCTGGGCCCGGGTCACGTATCACAGAGCCAGAGTAAAGATCAAGGAAAGGATGGATGAATATGAAATATAATTGTGATTTGATCTCGGATCTTCTTCCGTTATATAAAGACGATATATGCAGTCCTTCAAGCAAGAAGATAGTCGAAGAGCATTTGGAAGAATGCCCTGCATGCAAGAAGCTCTTCGCTGACATGAGCGACGTCACCATTGACGAAGAGATCGTTAAAGAAAGAAACGAAGTAATTAAAACCCAGGCCAAGTTCTTCAAGAGAAAGAGCGCATTTGCAGGAAGCATCATCGGACTGATCTTCTCGATCCCGATCCTCGTATGCCTCATCGTTAACCTCGCAACAGGTCATGGACTTACATGGTTCTTCATAGTACTCGCAGGAATCTTGGTTGCAGCATCTCTGATCATCGTACCGCTCATGGTTCCTGAGAATAAGATGTTCACGACAATGGCATCGTTTACGGGAAGCGTTTTGCTCCTTTTGGGCATCATCTGCATCTACACCAGAGGCAGCTGGTTCCTGGTAGCAGCTTCTTCAACACTCTTCGGTCTGACAATGCTCTTTGCGCCGTTCATCGTGTACAGAAGACCCGTTAATGACTATGTTAAGAAATCCAAAGGTCTTGCGATCATGTGCGCTTATACGATCACATTCGTCTTCATGATGTTCTGCATCGGCCTTTTTGTAGGACTCAAGGCGTTCGCACCTATAGCATTTGCTATTGCAATGCCCCTCGTAGGAATGGGCTGGGCGATCTTTGTGATCGTAAGATATCTGCGATTCAACGCTTGCGCTAAGACAGGTCTTTGCATTACAGCAGTAGGCATTTTGTCAGGCGTTCTTTCACAGCTCGCGAATATGTCAGCTGCAGCAACATCAAACACAGGCGTGTCATACTCAACATCCTCGCTGCCTCTCATGCTCTCGATCGGCGGCGTCGGAATCCTGTTAGCAGGAATCGGATTTTTAATTGGAAAGTTTAAGGGAGGAAAAAAGTAATGAAAGCAAGTAAATTAGCAGCAGGAGCAATGGCTCTTATCATACCGGCAACAGTTTGCCTCACAGGTTGTTCGTTTGGTATGTTCAACACATTGAATTACAAATACGAGAACGCTGACAAGTACGAAGCAGGAAACCGCGAGATCGATGAAAAGATCACAAAGATCAACTTGGATTATGCTTCAGGCAATGTAACGGTCAAGGGAAAAGATACTGATACAGTTTCTGTTAAGGAAACAGTAAACAAAGATATCGATAAGGACCATCAGGTACATACATGGGTAGATGGTGATACTCTCTATGTCAGATATTGCGCTTCCAAGGACATGATCAGCTTTAACGGCATCGAGAAGAGCCTCGAGGTCACTATCCCTGAAGCACAGGCGCTTGATGACTTCATTATCAACGTTTCTTCAGGTGACATTCTCCTGGACAGCTTTACGACAGATTCACTTAATTCCCACGCTTCATCCGGAAACATGGTAATTGACTGTTCTGCTTCAGTTATCGACCTTAATTCTTCTTCAGGCGGCATCAGTCTCACACAGAAGGGAAACAGCGATTCTGTTAAGATCAAGGCTTCTTCCGGAAATATGTCCCTTAATTTTGAAGGTGACGTCAATTCACTCAAGGTTGAATCTTCTTCAGGCAAGATCGCTATTGAGCAGACAGGTAATGTCAATGATGCAGATATTCGTTCTTCATCCGGCGGTGTTAATGCCAAGATGGGAACGGTAAATACTCTTTCCGTTAATGTAAGTTCCGGTGGCCTTGTTGTTGATGCTGACGATGTTAAGAACCTTTATACAAAGGCTTCCAGCGGACGTTCAGAGATCTCGCTGCGCAATGTTCCCGAGACATCCGAACTCAACTGCAGCTCAGGCGGAATCGATGTTAAAGTTCCCGGAGATGCTGATGTTACGGTTCATGTAGATATCTCAAGCGGAGATTTCAACTACGATCTTCCTTTCGAGAAGAACGGCAAGGATTATGTTTGCGGTAACGGAACAGCTGACATGAAGATCCGCTGCTCATCAGGAAACGTAAATTTCAATAAGATCTAATCGTTAAAAGTACCCCTCAAAAAAGCCGGCTCGATTTAGTTGAGCCGGCTTTTACTATTTGTGTTATTTCGAAAGAAATCAGCCTTCGAGGTACTGTGAAATGCAGATGTGTCTGCCATCGATATCCTCGAAAACAAACTGGCGGTTCGTGCCCTGTTTCTGAGCCGCCTTTGCTTCGGGCAGGTCTTCAATGATCTTTATTCCGTTTCCTGCAACTTCGTTGTGGAGCAGGAAGGGCTCAGAGCAGTAGATATACATATCGTACTTGATGCCGAATTCTCTTGCAGGCTTTGTGATCGCTCCTTCACCCTTGACGAGAACGATGGCGATGTTGTCACGTGTGAGCTTAATGTGGGGCATGGCTTCGTCATCTAAGTGAGCTGCCTTGAATCCGAGTTTGTCTTCGTAGAAAAGAGACGTCTTATAAATATCTTCGCAGGCGAAGACCGCAGCCTGACTGTTCATGAGAAGAAGTCTGCCGCTCTCTTCTTCGCCGTCTTCCTTTGCTTCTGTGGGAGCAGCGCTTCCTGAACTGAACTGGTATCCCAAAAGGGGAGTGCCGAACAGCTTCTCGTGGTCTTCAAGAGAATTCATTATGTCAGATCTCTTTTTGATCTCTTCGTTGGTAAGTGAAGACGGAATGTCAGCCAGATATTCAACCTTCTCCAGGTATTCAAGGAGATTCATGAGTCTTACGTGTAGAGGGTTAATGTCGGAGGTTGCCGGAACTTCGGCGCCTCTGCCGTGAATGAACATCATGCCGTGCTCGACTGCTTCAGCGGGAAGTCCTGCGTAGAGGTGCATGAGAAGGTTCATCTCATCTGCCGTTTTATCGTCAGTTCCGCCCTTCGCTATTGATTTCTCGATCATGTCGAAAACAAGATTCATGTCGTGCAGGGGATATTCTTTGTTAAGCATATAACTCTCCTAATACCTTGAAGTAATGTATATTTTATCAATTTGAATCTGCTTGGCAATAAAGATAGAATATGCAGCAGTTGATTTAAGAAGGAGAATGACATGTCTCAGTTTAAGAAGACTAATGCAATGAGGATCCTCGATAAAGCAGGTATCGATTATACATATCAGGAGTACGAGTACGACGAGAACGATCTTGACGGTCATCACGTCGCAGAATATCTTGGCGTTCCATATGAAGAGGTTTTTAAGACCCTTACAGCAGTATCAGACAAGGGCGAATATCTTGTTTTCTGCATCTGCGTTGACGATGAGATAGACCTCAAGAAGGCTGCAAAGCTTGCAGGCGTTAAGAGAGTCGACATGATCCATGTAAAAGACCTCCTGAACGTTACAGGCTATATCAGGGGCGGATGTTCACCAATCGGTATGAAGAAGCAGTACAGGACATTTATCGATGAAATGGCTGAACTCGTAGATGAACTTTGCGTAAGCGCGGGACAGAGGGGAGTACAGTTAAGACTTAAGTCTTCTGACCTTATTTCATTTACAAATGCCGTAGTCGGTGATTTTGCGGTACGCTCCTAAAATGATAGAATTACTTGGATATTTCAGCAAAAACAGGAAGTGACAGCTCATGTTAGACCCTAAGAGTTTTACATTGAATGATATCAAGAAGGGTGCCCGTATATACTTTATCGGTATCGGCGGAATCTCAATGAATGGCCTTGCGAGACTTGCAAAGCATGCAGGCTTCGTTGTCGGAGGTTCGGATAACCATCCATCTGAGAGAACTGCCATTCTCGAAGAACAGGGAATCAAGATCTACAACAGCCAGATTGCTGCAAACATCGATGATTTCAAACCTGATTATCTTGTTAAGACAGCTGCGATCCTTCCTCACAACGAAGAGGTTAAGAGGGCAACGGAACTTGATCTGCAGATCTTTGACAGAGCAGAATTCCTGGGTGCTTTCACAAGAACATATAAGAATGTAATCAATGTATCGGGAACTCACGGAAAGACAACAACGACTTCCATGATCTCACTGATGCTTCTGGATGAAGGTCTTGATCCGACAGTTCATCTCGGTGCCGATCTTGATATCTTCGACGGCACTATCAGAACCGGTTCACACGACCTGCTCGTTTCCGAAGCATGCGAGTTTAACAGATCGTTCCTGAACTTCTCATCTACGACCGCAGTCATCACCAATATTGATCATGATCACGTTGACTGTTATCCGACAATTGAGGACGTAATCGATGTTTTCGCGCGTTTCATGAGACTCGTTGACGACAACGGATATGTTGTCGTATCGGGCCACGACAAAAATATTGCCAAAGCGGTAAAGGAAGCAGAAGCTTATTTTGCCGAAGCAGGAAGAAGGCTTCCCCAGATCGTTACATGCGCAACAGATAACGGGATCTGCGAAGTAACGGGCAAGCCTGCTGATTTTGTTGCAGAGAACATCACGTTTAATAACGGACTTCCTGAATTCGATATCGTCGTAAAAGGCGAAAATTCAATAAGAGTACAGTTAAGGATTCCGGGAAGTCATAACATTGCCAATGCACTCAATGCCGCAGCTACAGCTTATCTTAATGGTGCATCTTTTGAAGCGATAAGAAATGCACTCAATAGTTTTGGCGGTGCTGACGGAAGATATACCGTCAAGGGTAAGTATAAGGACTGCGATGTTGTAGTAGACTACGCACATCATCCGACAGCTGCCAGAGCAACCATCGAAGCAGCATCCAACATGCCCCACAACGATATTCTCGTTGTGTTCCAGCCGCTGACATTCAACCGCACGAAGATGCTTTTCGAAGATTATGTTACAAGCCTTCTGCCTTGCAAGAAGGTATTGTTTGCTGAGATCTTCTCGGACAGAGAGAATACTACTCTCGGCATGTCCAGCAGACTTATCTCCGATGAGATCAATAAGCGTGGCGGTGATGCTGAGTTTTATGAAGACAGGGAAGAACTAAAGAAGAGGATAGATGAGCTGATCAAGCCCGGTGACATAATCCTCATTTTAGGACCTGAAGATATCCGATCATTAGGCGACGAACTCTGTCCGGAGAAATAATGAAGAAGACTTCAGAGAGAAATCCAGAAGAGAGGCCGGCTGCGCCGCAATACGGATTCAGAAAGCTCCGTCCGTTGAAGATACCCAAAATTGCATGGTTCGCGCTCATTTTGTCGCTCATTATGGCGGTAACGCTGTTTGTGCTCTATGGTGTGTCTTACGTTGGAACCAACGAAACGGATAAGACCCTGATAATCTATTCTGACGGCAGTGCCATTCCGGTCGTCTCATTCAGAAATTCTCTTGCTTCAGCTGGGTTTGACTACAAGATCGTAGAACCGGATAAGCGTTCTTCCAAATCTGATTTTGTTTACAGTCTTCCGGATGATTATTCGAATGAGAAGGTTGTCGTTTGTGCCATGGGTTCTGATGCCTTCAAGGTGATGAACGATATATTGTCATCACATTCCTCTAATGTTGAAGGATACATTTTGGTCAATCCGGAATATCCCGGAAACGTTGCATTAGAAGGATACACAAGCGATTACCCGTCAATTCCCTGTGCCATATTCGGATTTGATAACAAGGCGAGGAATTCAGGTGAGCTTAACGGCGCACAGATGATCTTCGAGAAGTTATCTGGTGTGGATACCATGTACGGCCATCCTACCCAGAGAGGTAAGATTTTCCCGACGAAAGTATTCGTATCCCACAATCAGATGAGATATCTGTCATTGTCACAGGCAAAATTCGGTACTTCAGGTCTTTTGACTTCACCTTCGTTTCAGGGAGAGCTTGCCCAGTATCTAGGTACGACATTCGGAAACGGGTATTCAGCTGCAAGAGTAAATGTCTGGAATGTTCTTCTTGTACTCGCGGTATTCCTGTCAGTAGCTTCGCTTGCATTGTTCCTGTTCATGGTGCCCGTATCCGTTCCTGATAAGGGCGAAAAGCATCTGAAGGGAAGGGACAGCCTCGGAGCCATCATCTTCCTCGGAATATCAGGCTGGATTGCTCTCTGCGGAGCTGTAATGACTTTTATCCCGCAGGTCAGATCTTACGCGAAGTATATTGCACTCTATTCACCGGTACTGATAATTGCACTGATGGCTTTGGCTCAGCTTAAGCTCCTTGCGAATAAGAAGATTACATATAACAGGAAAGATTATGGCCTGACGATATTCCTTGCTTCTGTCCTGACGGGCCTTATTGAGATAATGGTCATAGTATCAGCCTGCCTGAATCTCACAAACGTTGAGACTGCTTTGGAAAATACCACTAACCTGATCATCACGCTCATAGTATTTGTGGTTTTAAGCCTTTCAGCCGTTTCTTTGATCCTCGCAGACAAGAAGTCCAGATTCTCCGGACAGGGTCCAGCCGCTTATTTTGCAAGTCCGATGTATTTTGTTGAAGCGTTGATTCCTTCCGTAGTACTTCTTATAATGGGTGCCATCAATGGCAGCGGTGAGACTGTTTCAGCATCTTTGGGCGGCGTTGCATTGGGAATACTGCCGTTCCTTTGTGTCGTTCCGATCAAGAGAATATCTGATTATTACGAGATCGCAGGTCTGATTTTTGGACTGATCGGTGCGATTATCGTGTTCGTGGCTGCATAAACCGCTCAAGATCGGGTGTTTTGCGTATATTTTATATTGACTTTAACTCACCCCTGGTGTTATTATACGTCGGTGACCGCATGCAACGGGCTTATTTAAATGCGCTTTTTTAGGGGCGCTGCCTAGGGTTTAAGCAGCGAGACTGGAAGAACAGGAGGAATAAATATGTACGCAGTAATTAAGACAGGCGGCAAGCAGTACAAGGTTTCAGTTGATGACGAGATCTTCGTTGAGAAGCTTGAAGGTGAGGCTGGCAGCCAGGTTACTTTCGATGAAGTACTTGCAGTATCTGATGACAACGGTATCGTAGCTGGTGATGTAAAGGCTACAGTTTCCGGTGAGATCGTTAAGCAGGGCAGAAACAAGAAGGTTATCGTCTCTAAGTACAAGGCTAAGAAGGGCTACAGAAGAAAGAATGGCCACAGACAGCCTTACACACGTGTACTTATCAAGGCTATCAACGTTTAATCAAGGGCATTTTGCTTTATGATTTCCGTTATCGTCAACAGGGAAGGCAACCGCATCTGCGCGATTTATGCGAGTGGACACGCGGGATATGCTGATCCAGGACAGGACATCATCTGCAGCGGAGTTTCAACACTTCTCTTCACGGCAGCCAGTGCTTTGGAAGATATTTGCGGTTACGACAGCGAATCTTTTTTCAAGATCAGCGGTGAAGGAACAGAGGACGTCAATCTCAGGATAACGGTTCCCAATCAGGGAGACGATGAGACGAAGAACAGGGCTCAGGTAATAATGAGAACCTGCGAGTTAGGTCTTATCGGGATAGCAAGAGATTATAACGACAGTAAGTTTAAGTACGTAGAGATTATTAATTCAAGAACACCGGAGGTGTAATTATGTTTAAGTTTAATTTACAGCTCTTCGCACATAAGAAGGGAATGGGTTCCACCAAGAACGGCCGTGAATCCCAGTCCAAGAGATTAGGAGCGAAGAAAGGTGACGGACAGTCAGTTCTGGCCGGCAATATTCTTGTCAGACAGCGTGGTACTAAGATCCATCCCGGTACAAACGTAGGTATCGGATCTGATGACACACTTTTCGCTTTGATTGACGGTAAGGTCAAGTATGAGCGTATGGGCAAGGATAAGAAGCAGGTTAGCGTTTATCCTGTAGCCTAAGTTAGGTATTCAGTAGAAACCAACAGAGCAGTCTGCCGCTGTATCAGCGTGGACTGCTCTTGATTTTTGAAGGAGAATCAGATGTTTATAGATCATTCTAAGATTTACGTTAAGGCCGGAGACGGCGGTAATGGCGCACTCAGTTTCCATACCGAGAAGTATATTACCAACGGCGGTCCGGATGGCGGTGACGGCGGAGATGGCGGTAATGTCATTCTGCAGGCGGCACCTAATCTGACGAGCCTTCAGAACTTCAGATTCAAGCACAAGTTCATTGCGCAGAACGGCGCGAAAGGCATGGGCAAGAAGATGTACGGAAAGCGCGGGGAGGACCTCGTTATCGGTGTCCCTGTCGGAACTGTCGTGAAAGATCTTGAGAGCGGTGACATAATTGCTGACCTCACAGAACCCGGACAGAAGATCGTCGTAGCCAGAGGCGGCAAGGGCGGTCTCGGAAACATGCACTATGCAAATTCCGTCAGACAGGCTCCCCAGTTCGCTACTCCCGGTGCTCCCGGTGAAGAACGCGAACTCTCAATCGAGTTAAAGCTCATTGCTGACTGCGGTCTCGTGGGTTTCCCCAATGCGGGTAAATCCACATTGCTGTCAGTTCTTACCAGAGCCAAGCCGAAGATCGCAGATTACCCGTTTACGACTTTAGAGCCGGTCCTTGGCGTAGTTTCCAAGGATGATTTCTCATATGTTATTGCCGATATTCCCGGAATCATCGAGAATGCGCATGAAGGTGCAGGCTTGGGCCATGACTTCTTAAGACATATCGAGAGAACAAGACTTCTTGTTCATGTTGTGGATCTGTCCGCTGCTGACGGCAGAGATCCTATTGAAGACTTTAAGACTATCAACAACGAGCTTGAAGAATTCAGCCTTGATCTCGCATCAAGACCGCAGATCGTTGTCGGTAACAAATGTGACGGAGCATCTGAAGAAGATGTAAAGAAGTTTGTAGACACGGTTAAGTCCATGGGCTATGAAGATGTGTATATCATCTCTGCTGCCGGCATGATCGGTGTCACAGAACTTGCTGACAAGATCACAGAGGCAGTCAGCAAGCTTCCTCCCACGATTCTTCACGATATCGCTGACGGCGGTGAGAGAGTCTACACATTTGATGAAGGCAAGAAATATGAAATCATCATCAATGAGGATGGTAATTTTGAAGTCACTGGCAAGTGGATCAACAAGATCTTCAATTCCACAAACTTCGAAGATACAGAATCTACCAACTTCTTCCAGAGAACGCTCGAGAACGAAGGTGTCTTTGAGGAACTCAAGAAAATGGGCGTCAAAGAAGGTGACACCGTCAAAGTTTGCGAGCTCGAATTCGATTATTATGACTAAGATTTCACAATCGGGGTCCTTTATTAACGGATTGTTCACAAATGTTTCCTTGTGGTGCCTTAATGGTACTGTATGATTCAAGTGTAAGAACAAAGGACGCGTGATTGCACTTTTAAGTTTTGAGTTTGTTTGTAGAGAAGCCGCAGCGAAACCCCTGCGGCTTCTTTTTTTGTTTATTATTTTCAAGTCTTTATTTTTATATTGTGAGGAGTAAAATAGACTAGACTTATTTTATAAATAAGAAAGGGATAGTAATGAATTTCCTGCTGCAGATAATTACAAACAAAGTTTTAATAGTCGGTGTGGTATCGTGGTTTTTGGCGCAGGTTTTTAAGACGATCAGCAATTTGATCCTGACTAAGAAGTTCAGCATTGAGAGACTTTTTGGTGACGGCGGTATGCCGAGCGGTCATTCTGCTACTGTTGTTTCAGTGGCAACGGCTATTGGTCTTTATGAGGGATTTGATACAGCATATTTTGCAATCGCAGCGATTTTGGCAATTATCGTAATGCATGATGCCATGAACGTAAGATATCAGGCCGGTAAACAGGCTGAATTGTTAAATGTCATGGCAGAGACTTTCGAGAAGATAACCGGAGCTGATCTTCCTAATGAAGAGAAACTCAAAGAACTGTTGGGCCATACACCGTTGCAGGTTGCTGCGGGCTTTGTTCTCGGAGTAGCTACAGCGGTTCTGATGTATTTTTTTATCGGATAACCGCTATGATTACGGATGAGATACGTTCTGAATTGATCAAACTTCAGGATCCTTCATATAGGGATTTTCAGGTTAACCTGATTCCTACGGTTGCGCCTGAAAAGATCAATGGTGTCAGAACGCCGGAACTCCGTGCGCTTGCAAAAACTTTCGCGAAGAGGGAAGACATATCTGATTTTCTAAACGATCTTCCGCATGAGACTTTTGAAGAGAACCAGCTTCATGCATTTATTCTTTCAGGCATGAAGGATGCTGAAGTCTGCATAAAACTCGTTGACAAGTTCCTTCCATATGTTGATAACTGGGCAACCTGCGATCAGATGTCGCCTAAGATATTCAAGAAACATAAGGAACTTTTGCTTGGGTTCGTTAATGAATGGATCACGTCGGATCATACATATACCAGGCGGTTTGCAATCGGAATGCTGATGGAACATTTCCTCGATGATGATTTTAAGACTTCGTATCTTACAAAGGTGTCGAAGATCAGGTCAGACGAATACTACGTCAACATGATGATAGCCTGGTATTTTGCTACAGCACTTGCCAAACAGTATGATAAGACAGTACCTTATATAGAGAAACAGAAACTCGATATATGGACACACAATAAAAGTATACAAAAAGCTGTCGAAAGCTATAGAATCACAGAAGAACAGAAAGCATATCTCAAGACATTAAAAAGAAAGGCGTGAATCATATGATCTATACGGTTACTCTTAATCCTGCAGTTGACATCAGCATTCACGTTAAAAAGACTCTCAAGCCTAGTGGCGTAAACAAGTCTACTTCTTTGAGAACTGATCCCGGCGGCAAGGGTGTCAATGTTTCCAAGACACTTAAAGTTCTGGGCAGAAAATCCGTTATCTGCACTGCCATCTGCGGTGACGACGGAGAAGCGTTCCTGGGTATGCTTAAGGCTTTGGGTTTTGAAGTTATCTGTGTCAGATACCCCGTTGGAAATACAAGAACTAACGTAAAGATCACAGGCGATGACGGAGTTACCACCGAGATCAACGGAACAGGTCCCTTCTATGATAAAGCTACTGTTGAATCACTTAAGACACAGATCAGGGAAAGACTTGTATCCGGCGATATCGTTGTTTTATCCGGAAGTCCGCCGGTAGGTTCGCCCTTAAACATTTATGCAGGTTTTATCAAGAGCTTCCAGGAAGTTGAAGGCGTTAAGATCATCCTTGATGCATCAGGAAGATATTTAAGAGAAGGTCTCAGCTTAAAGCCTTACGCAGTTAAGCCTTCGAGCAGCGAACTCGGAATTGAGAATGATCCTGAGATCGCGATGGAAGAAGCCCGTAACATAATCGCACAGGGCATTGAACGCTGTGTGGTTTCCATGGGAGACAAGGGCGCCGTTTATGCTGACGGAGTAATCGATGCACTGTATTCTGAAGCGCTGCCTGTTAATGTCAGCTCAACTATGGGATGCGGAGATGCCATGACTGCAGGTCTTGCTTATGCGGCTAATGAGAAGCTTAAGCCTTCAGATACGTTCAGACTTTGCATGGCTCTTGCAGGAGCAGAAGCAGAGACTGAAGGTACCAATCCGCCGCAAAGGAAGCGCGTCAAAGAACTCATGAAGGCAATGCCGAGATAAGGACAATAACCGTCCCCGGTATTGCATCAAACAAACAAACGTTCTAAAATAGATTCATAAGTTTTATTACCATTACGAAGATATTTAGGACACGCGATCTATGTTTAAACTGGTATCAGATTTCAAGCCTTCGGGTGACCAGCCGGCGGCTATAAATAACCTTGTTCAGGGTATAAACGACGGAAAGAAGGCTCAGACCCTTCTCGGTGTTACCGGCTCGGGCAAGACTTTCACAATGGCGAACATAATCGAGAGGGTACAAAGGCCCACTCTTGTTCTTGCGCATAACAAAACCTTGGCAGGACAGTTATATGCCGAGTTCAAGGAACTGTTTCCCGAGAATGCCGTTGAATACTTTATCTCATACTACGATTACTATCAGCCGGAGGCTTACATAGCCGCAACTGACACATATATTGAGAAAGACTCATCCATAAACGATGAAATCGACCGTATGCGTCACGAGGCAACAAAATCGCTGCTTACAAGAGACGACGTTATTATTGTTGCTTCCGTGTCCTGTATATACGGTATCGGTGAGAAGGATGACTATCTCTCACTTGCGCTCATGCTTGAGACAGGTCTTGAAGTATCTATGGATGTTGTCATGGGCCAGCTCATCAACATGCAGTATTCAAGAAATGATTTTGATCTTCAGAGAGGCTCATTCAGACGCAAGGGCGACATTATCGACATATGGACTCCTGATTCGGAACATACGCTTACCAGACTCAGTTTCTTCGGTGATGAGATCGAGAAAATAAGTTATGTTGATGCGATCACGGGCAGAACGGAATTTACCAGAGATTACATAGAACTGTTTCCGGCATCTCACTATGCTACCGGAAGGGCAAAACTTAATAAGGCAATAGACAGGATCGAGGCAGAGCTCGAAGTAAGACTTAAGGAACTCCGCGAAGCAGGCGACATGATAGCCGCATACCGTTTGGAACAGCGTACCCGTTACGATGTGGATATGTTGAGGGAAACGGGTTTCTGCAAAGGAATCGAGAATTATTCAAGACATATTGCAGGCAGAGAAGCGGGTGAACCGCCGTGTACTCTGATGGACTTCTTCCCGGATGATTTCCTGCTGTTCATAGATGAGTCGCACCAGACGATACCTCAGGTCGGTGCCATGTATAACGGCGACAGATCCAGAAAAGAGATGCTCGTTCAGTATGGTTTCAGACTTCCGTCTGCATTTGACAACAGACCTCTGAAGTTTGATGAGTTCGAACAGCGGATGGGTCAGACCGTATTTGTCAGTGCTACTCCTGCTGATTACGAGAAGGAACACAGTGAGCAGATAGTTGAACAGATGATAAGACCTACCGGTCTTTTGGAACCGGAGATCTTTATACGTCCCGTCGAAGGACAGATCGAAGATATTCTGGCTGAGCTTAAGGAACAGAAGAAGAGGGGCGACAAGAGCCTTATCATGACACTGACCAAGAGAATGGCAGAAGACTTAACCGAGTTCCTCAAAAAGGAGAACATCAGGGTTACTTATCTGCATTCAGATATAAAGGCTGTTGACCGTATGCAGATACTTAATCAGCTTCGAAGTGACAAGATAGACGTAATTGTTGGAATCAATCTGTTAAGAGAAGGTATCGACCTTCCTGAAGTATCACTTCTCATGATTCTGGATGCGGACAAAGAAGGATTCTTAAGATCAGAACGTTCACTAATCCAGATAATCGGAAGATGCGCGCGTAACGATCATGGACGAGTAATCCTCTATGCTGATGAAGTAACTGATTCCATGATGAATGCCGTATCTGAGACCAACCGCAGAAGAACCATTCAGAAGGAATATAACGAAGCTAACAACATCACGCCTAAGACAGTTAAAAAGGCAGTCCGTGACGTCTTCGACATTGTTGCCGAGAACAGCAAGGATTCTTCTGGCAAGGGCAGAGGCAAGTCCGGTAAGGGTGGAGGCATCGATGCCGCCAAACTTATTAACGAAGGTGTTTCAGGCGGAACGGAAGAAGAGAACAACAAGCTTATTGATAAACTTACCATAGAGATGACCAAGGCTGCCAAGGATCTCGATTTTGAGAGGGCGGCTGAGATAAGAGACATAATCATCGAACTTAAGGGGAAGAAGTAATGAGCGGCTTTTGTCACTTGCATCTTCATACTGAATACAGTCTCCTTGATGGTGCGATAAAGATCAAGGATCTTGCGCAGCGCCTTAAGGAAATGGGCATGACATCATGTGCCATAACGGATCATGGCGTTATGTACGGTGCCGTTTCTTTTTACCGTGAGATGAAGGCAAATGACATACATCCGATAATCGGCTGCGAAGTTTATGTTGCACCTGGTTCAAGATTCGATAAGAACATAGGTCCAGGAAAAGAAGACAGATATTATAATCACCTGATTCTTCTTGCTAAGAATAACGAAGGTCTTACAAATCTTAACCGTCTTGTTTCGTGTGGTTTTACAGAAGGCTTTTACAGAAGACCGAGAATCGATGAAGAGCTTTTGGAAAAATGGCATGACGGACTGATCTGTCTGTCAGGATGTCTTGCAGGCAAGTTATCATCTTATATTCTTTCAGGTGAAGCAGATAAGGCAGCCAAGACTGCCATGTGGTATGACAGTCTTTTCGGAAGAGGCAATTATTATCTTGAGATTCAGGCCAACACTACACCAGAACAGGCTAAGGTTAATGCCGCTCTTGTAAAGATATCCCATGAGACAGGCATTCCGCTTGTCGCAACGAACGACTGTCACTATCTGATGAAAGAAGACTATGAAGCGCAGGATATTCTCCTTTGCATATCAACTGCTGCAAGGATCGATGACGAGAACAGAATGCGCATGACAAGTAATGATTTCTACGTCAAATCAGAGACGGAGATGAGACGCTTTTTCCCGGAACTTACAGAAGCCATCGAGAACACCGGCATGATCGCAGAAATGTGCAATGCCGAATACGATTTCAATACGATACACCTTCCGGTTTATGAAGTGCCTGAAGGATACAGCACGCATGAAGAATATTTATCTGACCTGACATATAAGGGCCTAGAAAAGAGGTTTGAAGTAACACCGCCGACAGGTAGCGTTGATGATTACATGAAACGTGCTGAATACGAATTGTCGGTTATCAACAGCATGGGTTATACCGATTACTATCTGATCGTTTGGGATTTCATCAATTTCGCCAAAACACATGATGTTGCAGTAGGACCGGGAAGAGGTTCCGGTGCCGGTTCACTTGTTGCATATGCAGTTGGTATCACTGATATCGATCCGATCAGATACGGACTTGTTTTTGAGAGATTTTTGAATTCCGAGAGAGTATCGATGCCGGACTTTGACGTCGACTTCAACGATGAGAGAAGACAGATAGCGATCGATTACGTTACGGAAAAATACGGCAAGTCCAGAGTGGCACACGTAATTACGTTTGGCACTCTTGCTGCAAGGCAGGCAGTGAAGGACGTGGCGCGTGTTCTTAATATGCCCATATCGCAGAGCAACAAGCTTACTAAAATGATACCGTTCTCGCCCGGCATGACATTGAAGCAGGCACTGGAGATAAGCACTGAATTCAAGGAAGCCTATGAAGGTGATCCTGAGACTAAAAAAGTAGTTGACATGGCAATGCGTGTCGAAGGATTGCCACGCAATGCTGGTACGCACGCAGCCGGAATAATTATCTCAGGCAAGGATATAACAGATATCGCACCTCTGGCAGTAAACGATGAAACTGTTGCAGTACAGTTTGCAAAGACTGATGTTGAGAGTATAGGACTTCTTAAGTTCGACTTCTTAGGTCTTAGAACGCTCACTGTCTTGCAGGACGTAAAAGAACTGGTAAGACAGAATCACGGAGTGGATATTGATCTCGACAGGATACCGTTAGATGATCCCGGAGTTTTTAAGATGATCGGCCGTGGTGAGACAGTCGGCATATTCCAGCTTGAGAGCCGCGGAATGACGTCGTTCATGAAACAGTTGGAACCTGAGAGCCTGGAAGACATTATTGCAGGCATCTCGCTATACAGACCTGGTCCTATGGATCAGATTCCTAAGTACGTTGATTGTAAGAAAAATCCGTCTCACATTACATATGACCATCCTCTTCTTGAACCTATCCTGAATGTTACTTACGGATGCGCGATCTATCAGGAACAGGTAATGCAGATCGTAAGAGATCTCGCGGGCTTTTCCATGGGGCAGTCAGATAACATCAGACGTGCGATGAGCAAGAAGAAAAAGTCCATGATGGAGAATTACAGAAATCTCTTCATGTATGGCGGTACTGATGACAAAGGCCGTCAGGTCGACGGCTGTATCAAGAGAGGCGTTCCTGAGAAGACTGCAGCAAAGATATTCGACGATGTAGCAGGATTTGCAGGCTATGCATTTAATAAATCTCATGCTGCATGTTATGCAGTTGTTGGATATTGGACAGCATATTTTAAATACTACTATCCGACTGAGTTTATGGCTGCAACGCTTAACTCGTTCAGAACAGATCTTGGTAAAGCTTCTTACTATATTTCCTGCTGTTCTGCTATGGGCATTGAAGTGCTTCCTCCGGACATTAATAAGAGCCGTGAACGTTTTACCACCGAAGGTGACCGTAAGATAAGAATAGGTCTGTCGGTAATCAAGAATGTAGGTGAGGGTGCGGTTCTCGATATCTTAAACGACAGAGAGAAAAACGGACCGTACAAGTCATTCGAAGATTTTGTTGTGAGAGCTGCGAAGATTAGCGTTAAGAAGCCGGTTGCCGAAGCATTGATCCTTGCATCCTGTATGGATTCGTTTGGCCTTACCAGAGCGCAGATGACGGCATGCATTCAGACAGAACTTGAAAAGCTCGCACATGAAGAGAGCCGTAACATTGAAGGACAGCTGTCTCTATTTGATTTCGGTGATAATGCAAGCACAGGTGCATCAATTTTTATTCCTGATATACCCGAGTATCCTGATGCGCAGAAACTTGGATACGAGAAAGAAATGGTAGGTATTTATCTTTCGGGTAACCCTTTGGCTTCTTATACAAAACTAATGTCTGATATCGCGACTTTTGACATGTCTGAAGCAGCTGATATTCTGTCGCTGTCCGGAAGCGATGCGTTAGACGATAACAAGCAGATAGCAATATGCGGAATGGTAACTGACAAGAAGACCGGTTATACGAAGAAAAAGACCATGATGAGCACTGTAAGCTGTGAAGATTTAAGCGGCTCATTTGAAGTGCTCTTATTCGGTAAGAAGTTTGATGAATATAACAGAATGATTGAGAAGAACAAACCGTTTATTTTCATCGGCAGAAGGCAGATGAGAGAAGGTGGTGAGTTATCGCTCTTTGCGGACAGCTGTTATGAGCTGTCTGATGATCCTGCATTGATAAGTGCTATTCGTAATGACAGATCTTATCAGACGGCGTTGAGGGAGAGAGACGGCGGTCAGGCGGTAAGACCTGCTACCACTATGCCGGCACAAACACAGTCATCTGCACCTGCGCCTGTACAACAGACACAGACAGCATCTGCTGCTCCGGTTGTTCCCAAAACGGAAGGCGGCGTACAAGTAATGCGGATACATTATTCGGGCAGGCCTGATTCAAAAGGTTTTTCAAGGCTTCTGAATTTCCTTGCGTATTTTCATGGTAATATGCCTGTAGAGGTTCTTTTCGAATCAGATAAGAGCGTAATAAGACTTGATGACATCTGCAGGATACAGCCAGATGCCGCAATATTGAAGAAACTTGCAGAATTAGTAGGTGAAGAAAATATCGAGATGCTGTAAGGAGGAATTACGATGAACGAGAAAGACGTAGCTGAACTTAACCGTATAGTAAAGGAATGCAATCACATTGTCTTCTTCGGAGGTGCCGGTGTATCGACCGAGAGCGGTATACCTGATTTCAGAAGTAAGGACGGACTTTATAACCAGCACGATGTTAAGTTTGACAGATACAGTCCTGAATACCTCTTAAGCATTGATTGTCTTGTCGACCATCCGGATGTTTTCTATGAGTTCTACAGACAGAAACTCAACACTGCAGGCATTGAACCTAACAGGGCTCATTATAAGCTCGCTGAGATGGAGAAGGCGGGAAAACTCGACGGTATTATCACTCAGAATATTGATGGTCTTCATCAGAGAGCCGGAAGTAAGAATGTACAGGAAGTGCATGGTACTACATTCCGAAATTACTGCATGAAGTGTCATGAGAAATATCCTTATGATTTCATCTTCAAATCCGAGGGTCCTATTCCCAGGTGCCCAAAGTGCGGAGGCATGGTAAGACCTGATGTAACACTCTATGGTGAAGGTCTTCCCCAAACAGCATGGATTGAATCGAAGAGACTTGTGTTCAGAGCTGACTGTCTTATTATCGGCGGTACGTCTCTGGCAGTTCAGCCGGCAGCGTCGCTTGCTTATGACTTTATGGGCAAGTACCTGGTAATTATCAACAGGGATAAGACATTTGCCGACAGGAATGCGCACCTCGTATTCCACGATAATATTACTGAGGTATTGGACTCTATTAAATTAGACGATTAAGGAGCTTTTGTGGGGAAAGTCAGGAAGATCGTAATAACAGCCGTAGCAATACTTGCGGCAGGTGCCGTTGTGTTCTCGGTGGTTAACAAAATAAAAGCAAAGCAGTTAACGCAGATTGTCCGGATTGAGGATGCTCTTGTCAGGAATACTCCTGCTGCAGGTGATGAACTGTATCTGCAATTATCCGCGGGCGATCTTTTTCAGCTCACGGATGACATGTGGACATATGAGCATGGTGATAATGAAAATGCGATCGTTGTTCCTGTATTTTCTGATACGGATATCGGGAAGAGTACAGTACTCTATGCGAAGGTTCAGGCTTCCGATCCCGGAATGCCGGATAAAGTTGCTCAAGCATACAGAGATTATTATCAGAAGATCCTTGACCGTCTTCTCGAGAAGAAGGCGGAAGGCTTACCTGAAAATTCCAATGTTTCAGAAGAAGAATTTGATGAGCTGATTGCTTTTATGGAAGAACGGGTGTCAGATGAAACTTATGCAGCCGATAAGTCGTTTGTTACTTCTTATGCATTGACTGCTGTCGTCATGCCTGATTATCAGATGATCAGTTTCATTTCAGGTAGTGTAGCGATACTTCTTGGAATAGTGTTGCTCTATTCGGTTCTGGGCATATGGATCAGCGGCAAAAAGCTTGTTATAGGCAGCATCGCTGTTGTTATCATATCAGCTATAGTCGGAGTAATCCTGCTTAAAAATGAGATAGCTACAATGATGTCCATCAGGGAGTATGCTCCGGGCATGTACGTCTGTAATGTTACGAACGATTACAAGCTTGATGAACTTCTGTCCATGGACATTAAGGATTCTGATGCTTTGATCGAGGTCGGAAGTAAAACCCTTTTGGGAGGAGTACCTCTTTCTACTGATGCACATCACTACGCATGCTCTTCATTCAGTTGTGTAAACCAGTATGGTACTCATATATTTGGACGCAACTATGACCATCTGGATTCGAATGGAATGATCTTATATTCCAATCAGGAAGGTGCTTATGCCTCGATTGCAGTATGTGACCTGAGCTGGGTGAATATGGCAGGCGAAACCAAAGTAGTTGAACCGGATTCGTTTATAGGCCGATTCGTCTTAAGAGGAATATCACCCCTTATGTGTGTAGACGGAATGAATGACCAGGGATTGGGCATTTCCATTCTGTCTCTCGGTTATGAGGAATACAGGGAAGATACAGGCAATACTGATACGATAGTCCTGCTCATGATAAGGGCGATCCTTGATAAATGCGCTACTGTTGATGAGGCTGAAGCCCTGCTGTCTTCTTACGATGTGCATTCGATGTTTAGCAGGGATTTCCATCTTTTTATCACTGATAAGTCTGGAAAGAGTGTCATAGCCGAATGGGTTGACGGCAAATTGACTGTTACTGAAATAGATCATGTAACGAATTACAACATTGCGGCTCATGAATATGATGAGGAGGACAGGTTTGTAACGATGGAGAACAGGCTTGCAAAGACTGGCGGAGTGTTGTCCATAGAGGAAGCTTTGGATCTCCTGCATGATGTTGCACAGACTTCAGATACTGTCCAGACGGAATGGTCCTGTGTTTATGACCTGGATCACTTTGTACTGTATATCTACAACGATTGTGACAGGGACAATGTCTATATCATTTCCCCGGAATCTTTTGGCGTAAGAGACTGATTTGATTATCCGGTGTTTGGTGTATACTGTCTTCCATAGGGATAGACAGGAGACAGATTATGAATACGCGTAAATGTTTTACAGAAATTACTGTCATTTTGCTTGTTTGTGCGATTCTTTTAAATTTCACCGGATGCAGTAAGTTCATAGAAGATTTGAATTCCGAACGGTATGGTGCCAAGAGGCTTGCCAGAAAAGAAGCTGAAGAGATATTCAAGATGCTCCAGGAAGAAGACATTGAAGGTTTGTCTGCTCTGTTCTCGGAAGATTCAAGAAAATACCATAACATTGAGATGGAATGGGAACTGTTCTTTGACCGTATAGACGGCAATATCGTCTCTTATTCAGGTATCTCTTTCCCGGGTGAGGGTATGGGCGTGGATAAGGATGGCGAGATCTATGATTCACATCTTTCAATCAACTTTAACAACGTGAAGACTGATAATGGAACCGTTTATACTAATTTCGGTTACTATCAGACCAGGATCGATACGAAAAATCCCGAGCTTGAGGGTATAAACGTATTTTGTGCACAGGTTCCGGGAACGAATACATTTATCGAAGTAGGCGGATTCTCGTTCGAATACGATTATTAATAATATACCCGGCAATTTATTGAGCACGCCTTTGTTTTAATTTATAATATGGACCATCTTCAATTAGTGTATAATTTTTGAAGATATTCTTTGTTTGTTTTCGGAGGCATTTTTATGGGCAGACTTCTTTATGATGAGAGCAATCTCCCTGAGATCAGCAGCCTTAAGGCTTTGGATTATGACACAGTAGATAAGTCTACTATTGAACCTATAAAGCGTGTAGGCGTTCTTACGAGCGGCGGTGACGCTCCCGGCATGAACGCAGCAATCAGATCTGTTGTAAGAGCAGGTATCAATGCAGGATTTGAGATGTACGGAGTAACCAGGGGTTATCACGGACTCTGGAAGGGTGAGATCAAGCAGCTTGACGGCAGAAGCGTTTCAGAGACTCTTCAGCGCGGCGGTACATTCCTCATGACAGCAAGATCACAGACTTTCATGACTGATCAGGGTGTTCTTAAGGGTGCGCGCATGATGGAAGCGTATGAGCTTGATGCTCTTATCGTAATCGGCGGTGACGGTTCTTATAAGGGTGCAAGAGCCCTGGCAAGGATCGGAATGCCTGTAATCGGTTTGCCTGGTACGATCGACAACGATATTTCTTCAACTGAATATACTATCGGATATGACACGGCAATGAATACTGCCATGCAGTGCATCGATAAATTAAGAGATACAGCTTCTTCTCACGAGCGTTGCTCTGTTATTGAGGTAATGGGAAGACATGCAGGATGGATCGCTCTTAACGTGGGTATTGCTACAGGTGCTGAAGCAATCCTCATTCCTGAGGTTCCTTTTGATTTCAACAGGGATGTTTTGAGAGTAATCCTTGATGGACGCAACACGGGTAAGAAGCACTACATCGTAATCGTTGCTGAAGGTGTCTGCAAAGCAGAAGATATTGCTAAGCAGATCGAAGAGGCAACAGGTATTGAGGCCCGTCCTACAATTCTGGGTCACCTCCAGAGAGGCGGTTCTCCGACGTTAAGAGACAGAACGATCGCAAGCCTTATGGGTATCAAGGCAATTGACTGTCTCGTAGAGAAGAAGTTCAACAGACTTGTTTGCATGCAGCACGGCGAGATCACTGATGTTGATATTGAGAAGGGTCTTGAGATGACTAAGACCATTACACCTGATGTAATTGCTAATGCAAAGAGACTTGGTTGATCCTTCAGATTATTTAGAGGATATAACTAACCATGTATGAGTTTTTAAGCTTTGAAGAGAGCCTTGAGAGGAAGAAGATCCGCGGGCGCGTCTTGAATACGCTTGAATTCAATAAGATAAGAGACAGTGTTACGGCAAAGGCCAGAACGTCCTACGGACGTGAGCTTTGCGCTGACATGGCGCCCTGCTGTGACATTGAGTATGTAACAAAAGAACTTTCATGCACGAAGCAGGCGATGGAGCATATCTTAAGATTTGGTATGATTCCCCTGGGCGGCATGAGAGATTTAAGGGAAGCGCTTACCTATGCAAAGGCAGGCGGTACTCTTACATGCGGACAATTGCTCGAAGTTGCTTCGTTTTTGAGAACTTCTGTTGAGATCAAGAAGTCGATTTCCAAGGCAAGGACTGCCGGTTCTCCTTTTGTGGATGAGACAGAACCTGATATCTGTTCTTATATCGATGGAATGGAGACCTGTGACAGCCTCCTTGAGAAGATAGACAGTTCCATCTTAGGCCAGGATGAAGTGTCCGATAGGGCCAGCAGAGATTTGGCTTCAATCAGAAGAGAACGTAAGAATATCGCAAGCGGTATCAGATCTTTGCTGGATCGTGTTATTCAGAATCACGCTGACATGCTCCAGGAGAGTATCGTAACGCTCAGAGAAGGAAGATACTGTATTCCCGTTAAGGCTGATTTTAACGGCAGGATAGAGGGTATCGTTCATGGTGCTTCATCTTCCGGACAGACACTCTTCATCGAGCCTATGAGCGTTGTTGAGGCAAACAATAAGATTGCCGAATTGAACTTTGCAGAGCAGGCGGAAATCCAGAGGATTTTAAAGAAGTTTTCTGATGAGGTCGTATCTATCGGTAGCATAATCGATAACAACATGGCTGTCGCTTCACGTCTTGATTATGTTTTCGCGAAGGGCGAATACGGTGTGGAGATAAATGCATTCTGCCCTGATCTTAATACGGAAGGCAGGGTCAGCCTCAAGGGCGCAAGACATCCTCTGATTTCCAAGGATACGGTTGTTCCGGTCGATATCAAAGTAGGTGACTCCTATGATGCGCTCATAGTAACGGGACCCAATACGGGCGGTAAGACGGTATCTCTTAAGACATGCGGACTTCTCGTTCTCATGACTATGGCAGGACTTCCGATACCGACAGAAAGCGGTTCCGAAGTATGCGTTTTCGACAGGGTACTGGCTGATATCGGTGACGAACAGAGCATCGAAGAGAGCCTGTCTACTTTCTCGTCGCACATGTCTAATATCGTATTTATCCTGAAGAACATCAGAGGCAAATCACTGGTTCTCCTGGACGAGCTGGGATCCGGTACGGATCCGACGGAGGGAGCTGCACTTGCCATCTCCATAATTGAAGAACTTCGAAAGAAGAACTGCATCGTTATGTCAACGACGCACTACAGGGAGCTTAAGGGGTATGCAGAGACTACTGAAGGCGTAATGAATGCTTCATGCGAATTTGATACTGAAACGCTTGCACCGACATACAGGCTCATTACCGGCAGACCCGGTTCTTCAAATGCTTTTGTAATCTCAAGCAAGCTGGGTCTTGCGAAGAATATCCTGGATAATGCGAAGGCCAGGATGTCTACTGATGAACTTCTGTATGAAGAGCTTCTGGCAAAAGCGGAAGAGGATTCCAAAAAGGCGCAGAGTCTTGCGGCTGAGAATGAGAGACTTAACAGAGAGCTTAAGGCACAGATGGCTAAGCTCGAAGAGGAGAATGCCAAGCTTAAGCAGTCTAAGACCAAGATATTGAATGACCTGAGAGTCGAGCAGAAGAAACTCCTTCAGGAGAAGGAACAGGAACTCACTGAAGAGCTCCGTGAACTCAGGAAAAGATCCAGAGATATGGATAAGCATGCCCGTGAGCAGGAACTTGACAAGATCAGAAGAAAGCTCAGAGCGGGAATAGATGATCTGACTGAAGATGATGATGACGCAGTCGAATCCGTTGCTTTAAGCGGTGAGCCTGTTAAGGTGGTCGTTAAGGGTGAGTGCTATTATGTTCCTTCACTGGGACAGACGGGTATTGCAGAATCTGACCTGTCCAAGAGCGGCAGCGTAAATATTGTATGCGGAAGCATGAAGATCGCCGTTAAGAAGAATCAGCTGATGATGCCTACCAAAGCCCAGCGTGACGAATTCATGAGGACAAAGAACGGCAAGGCTGCAGGCAAGGCAAGAATCATTTCAAATAAAAATGCAGGAGACATCTCAAAGGCTAAGTTCAGTGCTGCTTCTTCCACCAAAGCGGAGATCATGCTTATCGGCATGACGACTGCAGAGGCTGAATCAGCTCTGTATAAGTATCTTGAGGATTGTTCACTTGCGGGAATCAAGGAAGCAAGGATCGTTCACGGTAAAGGAACTGGTGCCTTGAGATCATGCGTTCAGGATATCCTTATCAAGGATGACAGGGTTGAATCTTACCGTGCAGGCGCACAGGGCGAAGGCGATGCAGGTGTTACGGTAATAAAACTCAGATAACAGGGGATAAAAATGGCAGACGATAATGATAAGCAGACAGCAGTTCCTGATACTGCAAATGATGTGAACGGGAATCTCCCGAGGAAAATAAAGGTCGGTTTTATTTTTCTTTCTCTGGTTCCCGTTGCAATTTTTCTGATGGTTCAGACTGTGGCTGAGATGCCGTTTTTTCTAATGGCAATAGTTGATGTTTATAAGGGCGCGGTTGCAACAACGGTTTCTGATCCGACAGACGTTACGCAGAATCTCATAGGCATATTCAATGAAAGATATGCTTTGTATTCATATTTCGCGTATGCAGTTTTGGGAATTGTGGTATTCGGAATATGGTATTACAAAGGCTTTGTTAAACCCAATCCCAGAGTAAAGCTCAACCGGATATTCGGTGTGAAGTCCATTATTGCCGCTTTTGGAATGGCGATCGGATTCTATTTCGCCATAAATGCTGTCCTTATTCTGATAGGAATGTTGTTCCCTCAGGTTATTGAGAACTATAACTCGACAATGGAAGCTGTAGGTTTGGGAACGGATCCTGTGCTGACTATCGTATATGCAATTCTTTTGGGACCGGTAATCGAGGAGCTGGTTTTCAGGGGAGTCGTATTCTCATTCCTTGAGAAAGCCGGAATCAAGCCGGGGATCATTATCGGCGTTACCGGTTTGCTGTTCGGTCTTGTTCATATTTATCCGATACAGGTCGTTTATGCGGCTGCGCTCGGAACTTTCCTCGGATTCATGAGATACAAATACCGTTCGATACTGATCACGATCGTTGCCCACATGCTCCTCAATCTTATGGGTACATATGGAGAAATGGCCCTTAACCGGTTTGATCCAAGCAACGGAATCCTGCTCATTGCAGGAGGCGTAGGACTTGTTGTCATTGTTTTTGTAATCGTTCTCATAAACGGTGACAAGAATACTTTCAGATCTGCAGACACCAAAAAAGAGGATATATCCTAATTTCAAAAAATATTTGATATAATTATTTGTAAATCAAAACAAATGGGAGAGATTACATTGCTGAGCGAAGAAGAACAGATGTCAGAGGCCCTGGTAAGGATCTTTGAAAATGTCGTTTTAACAGAAGAAAAATCTCTTCGGGCAGGTTATTTTAATGACTTGTCTATAGCTGAGATGCATACACTTACTGCCATTGGACCATATGATGCACGCACCATGACCAATACGGCAGAAGACCTTGGAATCACAACAGGTACCCTTACAGTCGCAATAGACAGACTGGTTAAGAAGGGATATGTCCACAGAGAACGTGATAAGCGCGATAAGCGTATTGTGAGGATCAGCCTCACGCATAACGGTAAGCTTGCATGCAGAATGAACAGCAAGTTCCACAGGGTGCTGGCTAAGCATATTCTTGCAGGTTACGATGCTGATGACAGAAAGCATCTGCTTGATCTGGTCAATGAAGTTGACCAGTATGTTGAGCAGCAGCTTAAGCGCTATGAAGGCAGTGAGAACGTAAGAGCTACGGCTACACAGGTCGCTAAGGATACAACAAAGGAGAAAAAGTAAGATGAGCGAATCTAATATCCAGAGAGAGAAGGTTTTCGAGGAAGTAGTACGTATCATGGCTGAGACACTTGAGATTTCTCCCGAGGAGATTAGTGCTGATCTTAGCTTTAATTCCGATCTGCCTTTTGATTCACTGCAGCTCTATGAGTTCGTTATCGATGTTGAGGAGACATATAATATCCGTCTTCCCGACGAAGTCCTGGATGAAGTTAAGACAGTTAACGATATCGTGGATGTAATCATTAAACTCGCAAGCAAGGAATGATCTTCACTTTTGGATGAAGAAATTATTTATCGTAAACAGCAGGGCTGAGCTTAAATCCCGCGCTAAATTTGAAGAAGCATATTCCAGGTGTTCAACAGAACACCCGGACGATTCACGCATTGTATATACTGAATTTGCAGGACATGCGAGTGAAGTAGCACGCAGGGCAAGAGATGAAGAAGACCTATTGGTCGTTGCATGCGGCGGTGACGGAACCATTCACGAAGTTGGAAATGCACTGGCAGAGTCGAAGACTCCTCTGGCATTTGTTCCGCTCGGAACGGGTAATGATTTTACGAGATCCATAATGGATGAGAACCACAGGTCAAACAGTTCTGTTTGTGTGGAAGATATCTTCAATGACAAATTCAACATCTTGGACATGGACCTGATAAGGGTCACGTCGTATGACCGTGCAGGTTATAAGATCGAATCAAGCTCTGCCTGGTGCCTGAATGTTGCTTCCATCGGACTTGATACCGAAGTCCAGTTAAAGGCGAAGGGTAAGGTTCTTGCCAATCCTGATTCTACACTTGTCAGGAAAACCGCATATCTTACATCAGCTCTCGGCTGTATTTTCGGCAACCGATCATTTGATTTTGAGTTTGTGGCAAAGAGGGGTGACGGTAAACCTGATACCTCCAAAGATAAGCGTTATACGCTTCTTGCCGTCTGTAATGCATCTTATTACGGAAGCGGATTCTGTCCGGCGCCCAATGCGGTGATCAATGACGGACTCATCAACTGCTGTGCCATCGATGCGGTAAATCTTCCCAGGGCACTCTATTTGCTGACAAAATACAAAGCGGGTAAGCACGAAGGCTACAATGAGATAGATAATTTCGTAACGACTTCCATAACCGTTAAGGCTACCGGCAGGCGTGAGCTTAACGGAAATTATGACGGAGAGGACTTCTCAGGCGCGAAAGTCGTTTTCGAATGTGTTCCGTCATCTCTCAAAATTGCCAAGTATAACGGCTGATAACGTATTAAGATTACATTTAGTCTATAATTCTTTCTTTTTATTATTAAATGGTATAATTACAAGTTATGAGCGATATGGTGAGAAACAGCATCGAAAACTACCGAAAATACGGCGTGAGCAATAAGGCGGTTGAGGCAGCGGTTAAGGCCGAGGAGTCTCTCGCTGATGTTTATGCGCGCATTGACGACATAGTTTCTTATAATGAACTGAAGGTGCTTGATGCCTTCAGAAGTGAGAAATTCTCTGACACACACATGGGACTGACATCAGGTTATGGCTATGATGACGTCGGCAGGGAAAAGATTGAGAATATCTTTGCCAAGGTGTTCAGAGCTGAGAAAGCTTATGTCAGATGGCAGATCAGCACAGGCTCACAGGCTATTTCAGCCATGCTCTACGGCGTGTTAAGACCGGGAGACATAATGCTCTCTGTTACGGGCAGACCATACGATACGCTTATGGCAACCATAGGACTCTCATCTGATAATAATGACATGTCGCTTATGTCTTATGGCATTAAGTATGAAGAGGTAGACCTCAAAGCTGACGGTTCACCTGACCTTGATGCAATCAAGGCTGCCATTAAGCCTGAAACAAAGATGGTATTCATCCAGAAATCCAGAGGATACACGGGAAGAAGAGCTCTTCTCTGTGAAGATATAAAGAAGATCGCTGATCTGGCACATTCCGTAAAGCCCGATGTCATCGTCGCCGTTGATAACTGTTACGGAGAGTTCACCGAGAAACAGGAGCCTACGGAAGTGGGTGCTGATGTCATTGCCGGATCACTTATTAAGAATCCGGGCGGCGGAATAGCCAAGACAGGCGGATATATCGCAGGCAGGGCAGACCTTGTCGAGAACGCCGCAAGGCACCTTACGACACCCGGACTCGGAAGCGAAGTTGGCCCGACATTGGGTGCTAATGCCATGATCGCCAGAGGACTTTTCACAGCTCCCCAATGTGTAGGCGAATGCCTTAAGGGTGCTGTTTTTGCAGCTGAGATTCTTGCTGCTGAAGGATATAAGACAAGTCCGGCTTCTGATGAATTGAGAGGCGATATCGTTCAGACCATAGAGTTCGGTGATCCTGACAAGATGAGCAAGTTCTGTGCTGCCATCCAGTCGTGCTCACCCGTAGATTCATTTGTTACACCGGTACCGTGGGATATGCCCGGTTACGATGATCAGGTAATCATGGCCGCAGGTGCCTTTGTTCAGGGCGCTACGACGGAGCTATCCTGTGACGGCCCGATTAAGCCGCCTTATATCGCGTATATGCAGGGCAGCCTTGCAAAAGAGCAGGCAAAGTTGGCGTGCATGCTGGCTGTCGGAGGTTAACATTCATGGCTGATGGCAATCAGTGGTACAACAGTCCGAGCGGACCTGATAAGAAAAAGCAGCAGAACGGCAAGCCTGTAAATCCTGCGAAGAAGCCTGTTAAACCAACAGGTAAGCCTACCGGTGCCCCTGTTAAGGGACAGGCTGGCAAGAGACCCGTAAATGCTTCAGGCAGACCCAATCCCAATGGTAAGCCTTCAGGAAATCCCGCAGGCAAGCCCGTATCTAAACCTGCAGCTAAGAATGCCCAGCCCGTAAAGAAGAAAAAGGGCGGACTGTTCGGTTCCAAGCCGGCAGCAAAAAAGCAGGCGCCTGTAACAAATAAACCCAATCAGGCTAACAGACCTCAGTCAGACATCAAGTCTGACAGAAGCATCATTCCTTCAATGAATGCTGCGAATAAGCAGGAAGGTATCAATTCCCAAAAAACTCAGAAGAAGATCTCTTCCAAGGAACAGGCAAGGCTTAAAGAACAGCAGAAGATCATGGAGCAGGCCAGGAAAAAGGAAGAGGCCAAGCTCAAGGAACAGGCTAAGATCGAGAAGAACGAATATACGCGCAAGAATCCGTCACAGAAGAGTGCCGAGAGCCGTGCCATCAGAAACGGTATCCTTGGTGCAGTCGCTGTTGCCGCAGCGCTTTTCGTGCTTGTTTTCGTAGTTCACCACTTATATGACTACATTGCTGAGAAGCCTAATTTCTCTTTCGTTACGACAGGAGCCGTTGAACATACTATCGGTGCCAGAGCACTTATCGTCAGAGATGAGGATACTATCAAAGCAGCAGTAGCCGGTGAACTCGTAACACAGATCACAGAAGGTTCACGTGTTGCCAAGGGACAGGATCTCGCGATCGTAGTACCCGATAATATGAAATCTGCCGTTACTGACTTGAGAAACGTCCAGTCACAGATCTCAGATGTTCAGCAGGAGATCATACTCTCGGGTAATGTAGCCGAAGCTGATATCATCTACAGAAACTATAACAAGAATCTTTCCGCAATCCTCGACTCCGTCAGATATGATTCGATGGGTGGCAATCTTACAAATATGTCTTCTTACAGTGCTTCGGTAAACGTTATCCTCGATGAACGTGAAGACGAGATGAGTAAGATCGATTTTGATGACGAGAGAATCGCCGTATTAAGAAGTGATGAGAAGGTTTATGAGGCCCAGGTCGAGAAATATGCTTCCGTAATCGAAGCACACCGTCCGGGTATCGTATCATTCAGACTCGACGGCAAGGAGGATATCCTTGATTACGATATGTTCCTTAACATGCCTGCTGCTGAGATCAAGAACTATCTTAATAATTCTGTAGGTGCAATTACATCCGATCTCAGCGTTGATGCCGAATCTGCAGCATGCAGGATCGCTCAGAACGAGAGTCAGTATCTTACCGTATACCTTTCCTTAAATGATGCAGCCGTATCTGACTTCGCTGTCGGAACGCTTCATGACATCAATGTGCGTACGGAAGGTATCTCTATTGATAACTGCAAGGTAGTACGTTGTGAGAGTGATGTGTCAGGAATGCTCATTACTTTCGAGACGACAAGATATGTTGAAGATCTTCTGGATCTTAGAACGGTTGACATTGAGATCGTTATTACCGAGACAGACGGCATGAGAGTTTCAGTACCGAGCTTGGTAAATGTAGAATATGCGCCAAAGGGCAATCCCTGCTTCTGCGTTTATATCTCACCTGATGCAAATGCCAGCGTGGACACTTTTGCAGTTGATTCGATCTTCAATCTTACCGTTATTCCCAAGGCTAAGACTGATGATGACGGCAATGTGATCGAGCAGCAGAATACTGCTGTCGGCGCATGCAAGGTCGTACACTCTGAGGCGCTTGAGAACGGCGGAGTCATTGTTGCATTCTCTACTGCTAATGATTTCTCGAATCTGAAAAAACTCGAAAGACTTTATACTTCGGGTTATTCAACTTCATTTGTAGATACTTCCACAGGTCTTGGTATTACGACGGAAAAGATCATAGTATCCGATTATTCAGGTATGGCATCCGTCTATACGAATAACCAGGGCTTCGTAGAAGAGGTAAGGGTAATCGTATTGGATAATGACAGAGAGTTTGCGATCATTGACCAGGTCGGAAGAGCTTCTGTACCTAATCTTGATACGGTAATCATTACAAACCCTAAGACTGTAAACCCGGGAGACAAGGTTGACTGATATGGAATATGATTTCAATGAAGATCTTAAAACAAGGATCGCAGATAATATTGCGGCTGTTCAGGAATCGATCAATGATGCCGTCAGAGTATCAGGAAGAGAAGCAGGAAGCGTAACATTAATCGGAGTAACAAAAGTATTTCCGGTTGAGTATGCTGAAGCTGCAGCCGTATCAGGACTTTTAGATCTCGGTGAGAACCGTGTCCAGGAACTTGTTCCGAAGGTGGAGCGTTTCTCTTCTCTTGATCTTGATGTTAACTGGCACCTTATCGGAACTCTCCAAAAGAATAAAGTAAAATACATTATAGGAAAGACCAGTCTTATTCATTCCGTAAACAGCGTTGAACTTGCTGAAGAAATCTCGAAAAGATCGGACAGTAACAATGTTACTTCGCGTATATTGCTTCAGGCAAACGTATCAGGTGAAGAGACAAAGCACGGTTTTGCTCCGCATGAATTGAAGCCTGCAATAGACAAGATCATGGATCTTCCCGCAATAGAAGTATGCGGTCTTATGACAATGGCTCCCATCGAAGAATATGAAGGGCAGGCAAGAGAAGTTTTCGCGAAGACAAGAACCATATTTGAAGACCTTAAAGGTTATACCGGTTTAGAAGGCTGGAAAGTCTTATCAATGGGTATGAGCCAGGATTATAAGAGCGCAATTTACGAAGGTTCCACACATATCAGAATCGGTACTGCAATATTCGGTGACCGCTCGCAATATAAGCCTTTGTAACATTGTTCGATTGCAAAACCGGTATTTTTGTTACATTTTGTAATATAACCCTGTTTTAAGTTACCTTCTTGTGTCATATTGCCCAAAACTATTGAGGCAATTATCAAAGTTCGTTAATATCCGATTATGTTAATGAATGTCCTTGGTCGGGCGAACTAATTTTGAGGAGGAAAAACAAATGGGCACTTTTAACGTTAAGAATTTCTTCGGCAGCATGTTCACACCTGTAGAAGATGAAGTAGAAGAGAATTATTACGGTGAGGATGAAGGCTACATCGAAGAAGATGTATACGAACAAGAGCCTATCGCAGAGGAGACATATATGGAAGAACCTCGTACTTTCGTACAGGAGCAGCCTGCAGTTACAACTCCTGTTATGCAGCAGAACGCAACAGTAATCATGCTTACACCTTATGACATCAGAACAAGCCAGATCGTTTGCGATCACATCCGTGAAGGTCATATCGTAATCTGCAACCTCACAAACACAGATAAGAACCAGCGTGTAGTTGACTACATCAGCGGTGGTGTTTATGCATTAGGCGGCAGAGTTGAGCCTACACCTGTTAAGACAACTTTCGTTTGCACACCTAAGTCTGTTAACCTCGTTGTTGAGAATCAGGACAGCGAGCAGGTTGGAACAAAGGTTTCTGCACTTTAATATAAAGCTGACAAAAATGATTAAAAACTGCCTTCCGATGAGGGCAGTTTTTTTTATGCCCAAATATGCAGAAATCATAGGCTTTTCCTTCTTGAATAAAATATCTCTGATATTATATAATGTTGTGGAATGCGTACTTAGGGAGGACTAACTCATGACGACTGAAGATCGTGAATATTTATTTGACCAGGCAGCAAGATTGTCGGAGATTCTTAATGAAGAAACTGTCGAACTTTTGGGTATGCTTGAGAAGATCGAAGACAGAGTTGCAATCTCCAGAAAGATCAATAAGCTTGAGGCAGAAGGTGACATTGTATTCCACGAGGCTGCAGACAGGCTCCATGAGTGCGTTCAGGATCCGGAGCGCAGAATTTCCATCTTCCAGATGATAAGACACATTGAAGACTGTGTTGACATGGTAGACGAGCTCTCCATGACCATCGTTCGTTACAACACAAGAACTGTCAGTCCCGGAATCAAGTCCAGCGTAAATGCCATTTCCGGCTGTGTTAAGAAGGAGATGCACCTGCTTAACCTCATGCGTACATACGAACCTGAGAACAAGGAATTGTTCACCAAGGCCATCAATGAGTTTGATGCTTTCAAGGTTGACTTCTATAAGATGTATGACATGCTGATCTTCGGCCTTTTCTCTCAGGCTCATGATACGGTTGATATCATCAGATGTAAGTCTATCTATGATTCAGTAAAGGATATCTTCAAGGCTTTCGAAGTAAGTGCCGATGACTGCTACAAGTACATGATGGCCCGTGAGAACGATACCGACATTTTTGCAAAAGATAAATAAGTCTTTTCCGTAATTCAGATAATTCCGCCGGACAACATTTTGTCCGGCGTTTTTTTACCCAAGTTTTTCGATATAAGTCAAATATTCCTTATGGTAATATATTAGAAATAATTTATGTTTACGGAGTTATTATGAAACACAGACTCAATATCGGTTTATTGATAGATGATGTAAATAATTATTTCTCCAGTCAGGCTGCCAGAGGCGCCGAGCAGGCTGCCAAGGCACTGGATGCCAATCTTTATATCTTCCCGGGTCATTACATCGGTTCAACGGACAGCAGATACGCAGATAAGAAATTTGATTTCCAGTTCAACTCCATTTTCAGGCTTCCTACGAAGCGCAATGTGGACATTATCTATATCCTTCAGGGTATTATCTGTTCCAGAGCTGATATGGAAAAGCAGAAGGAATTCCTGAAGTTAATGCCTGACGTACCGGTCGTTTGTCTTTTCTCGAGCGTTGAAGGATATCACTCGGTCAATTTTGATAACAAATCAGGTTTCATAGCGCTTTTGGATCACCTTATCAAGGAGCATGATGCCAGAGACATCGGATATGTTTCAGGTCCTATTACAAACCGTGATGCCCGCGAGAGACTTGATATCTTTAAGAGCGTTCTTAAGAAGCATAAGATTGCGGTTGATGAGAAAAAGATCGTATATGGTAATTTCACATTAAGAAGTGAACCTGAAGTTGATAAACTGCTTGATGATAACGGACATCTTGATGCCATCGTTTTTGCTAATGATTCAATGGCTGTAGGCGGATACAGCGCGTTGAAGAAGAGAGGTCTTATTCCCGGCAAGGACGTGAAGATTACCGGTTTTGACGATGATGCATTCTCGGTAGGTCTTGAACCTCCGCTTACTACCGTTGAAGCAAGTTCTGCACTCCTCACATACAAGGCTATTTTAAATGCCGAGAATTACATCAATGATACGGCGGTAAAAGACGCAACGGTTGAGACCCAGTTTATCCAGCGTGAATCATGCGGATGTGATGATCTTGATTCTGAAGTAATGGGTAAGAAACTGAAGTTTGATTTGATCGGTAAAGATAATGCCAAGTTCTTTGAAATGACACGTGATTATCTGTTCGGTTTCTATCTCGAATTGGGATCCTTATCTGAAGCAGAAGATGCCATCGACAGTTTTCTTAAGTCTTACGCTTCATTCATTGAGAGTGATGATAAGTCTGCTGCTGCAGATGATATGGAAGAGAAATTCACGCTTCTTCTTAATACCGATCTGTATTCGATCACGACTGCCGAGAAGCTTTTCAACATTCTCCAGGTAATGCAGTATTATGCAGTTAAATCCGTTAGCAAAAAGAAGGAACAGACGCGTATATACGAGCTGTTCATAATGTATTTCAGACGTCTGGCATTCTTCGGTATTTCACCCATGAATTCCGTTGAGAGTAAGAACGAGAAGATACAGGGCGAGATCAACCGTCAGGCTAACGATATTTTCCTTTATGAAACTGATAAAGAGATTCCTTATGAGCATCTTCTGGGTGGGCTTTATGAGCTTGGATTTAAGAGATCTCTGCTCTATCTGTTTCAGGGCAGGGTAAAGAATTCGGGTATATTTAAATGGACACCTCCGACATCAATCCTGCTGAAAGCAATTAGTGATGAAAACGGCGTAAAAACTCTTTCTGAGGAACAGCAGCTTCTTCGTACCGAGAAAATGTTTGCCAATGAATTCATACCGGATAAGGAACGCCACACGATGATCGTTCAGCCGTTGTTCTCGGGTTCGGATCTGTATGGTTATCTTGTCAACGAACTTCATCCGAATCTGTTTACAAGCGTATCTGCCATTGCATTAAGATTGTGCGTTAACCTGAGATCTCTTTTCATGATCGAAGACCACAATAAGGCCAAGCAGTCTCTGCAGCTCTCAATTGAAAGATTTATCAGGGAGAATAATGAGCTTGAAGCTATCGCGCAGAAAGATGAGCTCACGGGACTGTTTAACAGAAGAGGTTTTATCGTTAATGCCGAGAAGCTTTTGCAGGATCCGATTAACAGAGATAAGTATGCGATAATCTGCTATGCGGATATGGATAACCTTAAGATGATAAACGACAAGTTTGGTCATGACGATGGCGACTTTGCTCTGAAGACCACGGCCAACATTCTTGTGGAATCGTTCAGGGATACTGATATAGTCGGACGCTTCGGAGGTGACGAGTTCATTACTTTCGCCGTTACGGGAACGGAAGCAAACATATCCAATATGAAGGAGCGAATCGAAAGAGTTACCAAACGTCATAATGAGGAAGCCGGCAAGCCTTATCCGATCGAAATGAGTACGGGCATTTATTCATTTACGTGTTCTGCTAAAGTTGACATATATGATGTTATCAACAAGGCAGATGAACTGCTCTACGATGAGAAGATCAAGAAAAAGGAAAAGAACGGTTCTTACAGATAATGAATTAAAAAAGAAGCCTGATATTATAGTGAACCCCCGAAGTTTGTCCAACTTCAGGGGTTCAATTCAATGTTGACGGTCTTTTCTTTTATCTCAAGTAGTTTGAATGTCAAAATGTAATTCAATGAAAGTTAACATTCGTATAAAAGAATAGTAACCCAGCAAATACTCTTTTAAGTAAACTTATTATAGATATCAGTATATATTTATATAAATTAACTTTATATGTCCTACATTAATAAAGTGGGTATGCATATTTGTTTTATTATAAATAATGCATTTCATAAACTAATTTGAGTTTTTGTCTTATATTAGTAATTGAATAAACATCATTTAATCTTGGGATGGGAGGCTATTATGTTTAAGAAAAATACAAACAAGGTTATTAGTAGTATTCTTACAGCTTCATTTATTATATCTAATGCGGTTTTTATCCCTAATTTTGTTTCAGCTGATAATATACAGGGTAATAATTCATATTCTGAGTTTGAGTTTGATAAAGAATATGAAATATCTGAAAGTGATTATAAACTGCTTCCGGGTTCTTCGGATAATTATTATTTGTATGAATTCTCACCATCTGAAACAGGTTTTTATAAATTGGAAACTTCTGGATCCAGTCTGGTTATTTTAGAGGAAATTCAACAGGATGGTTATGTTGAATATGTTACAGCTAACAACTCTGTGATTGGTTTAAATGATTTAAATTTGTCTCCTATAATTCATATAACATACAGTTGGAGTTCATGTTTATATCAATTGGAAAAAGATCATATTTATTATATTGCATCATATAATAACGTTTTACTTGATCTTGTTTTTGCTATTAGACATTTACAAAAATATATTTATATACATCCACATGATGACGTTGTTGCTATAAAAGATAAAACGTTTTCTTGTACTATGGATGTTGAATGCACGGTTCCGTACGATAATATGTCTTTTGCTTGGTACATTAATGATAAGCATTATACATCTGATACTCCTTCTATTACTCTTGAAACAAATGATGTTTTTGATTTTGACAATGGAGTGATCGAAGGTTGTAACTATTGGATGAGTTTTTATGTTTATTTGGAATCCGAAAGTCGGAATTATACTACTGATGTATGGTTTTATGTATATCCATATACTTCATATTTATCTTCAGTGACCTGGGCAAATCCATCAAGCTGTCTGAATTTGGCAGTTCCATATAATGTAAATGTTGATAGTTCATATTATTATTTTTCCGTTGATGCAGGTTGTAAAACCAATGATGTATGTTCTATAAATTATCAGTGGTATAAAATAGATTCTGAAAGCAATTATGTTGCTTTACCTGGACAAAATTCTAATATTCTTTATCTCTCATATTCATTTGATTTGTTTGGTGAACCGGATGTCCAGATTGATTATGATAATTCTATTTCCTTATATTCAGATGTAGTTTGTGTTGTTACATTTGATAATGGTAAAGAAATATCTGAGAAAAATGTTCAGTTTAAAATATCATATAATCTTTATTCAAATTATGAGGGAGAGTATAATTCTGAAAAAATAAATTATGGTAGTGTTATTTCACTTCCAAATGGGTCTATTGATGATAGCAATTTGCCAGAAGGCTTTTCATATAGATATTTATGGGTCAAATGTGATTTTATTCCGGATTGTCAGTGTGATTCTTATTTTAGTAAATATTGTAATCCATGGAATGATTATTTTGGCGATGAACCTTCAATTATCGGACAGGGAAAGACAGTTTTAGTTGACACATCCGATTTAGAAATACTAAACGAAGATGGCAATGACGTCAGTTATATCGCTTGTGTTTATGAACCTATATATAATGGCTCCGTGTGTAACAGCGATTATTTAGAAAAAGGCGTAAGGTTTTATAAAATTGAATATAATTGCTTTTCAAATTCTGTTTGGGCCCAAGTTTCTGATTTGTCTGATTACTGTGGTATTAGATACCATGAGCAATTTGATAATGATTGCCATTTTGTAGTAGATTCAGGCTGTGATATTGATGTGGATTATGATGCAAGTTTTCAGTGGTATAAAATTGTTTACGAAAGAGATGAGTTTGGAAATGCAAATGAAATTTACGTGCCATTAGAAGGACAAACTAATGATTCGCTTTATTTGTGTGAAGTATCTGATGAGATTGGAGATCCCGATTTTTATGTTTCTGATGATAATTATACAAGTTTAGTCAGAGTGATTAAATGTATTGTAAGTTTTGATAATGGGGTGGAGACAGTAAATAAAGAGGTTCCTTTTTATATACATTATTCGGTTTCTGTAAATTTTGAAGGACAATTTAATAATTATTGTCAGATGGGCGATATTATTTCTTTACCGAATGATGGTTCTTTTATTGAAGATAGCATGCCGGAAGAGGTCACTTATAAATACACTTGGTATGATTTAGATCATGTTTATGAAGATTATTATTACGGTCGAACGTTTTATGGAGAATCTGAAGAGTGGACTCAGTTATTAGATGAATCGATTGGTGATGATTCTCGTATTATCGGCAATGGAAGTTCAATTGAAATCGACACATCGAATTTGTATTATTTCGAAAGAAATGGAAGAAAATACAGTTATATAGCTTGTGTTTACGAACCAACATATAATGGTGTCAGGCTTGATGGTTATAGTTTTATAAGTGGAATTCGTTATTTCAAAATTGAATATATTCCTTTTTCTGAAAAAATCTGGGCTTATGGCGGAAATAGTTGGTCTAGCTGTAGGATTCCGTTTAGTACTGATGGATACGATGTTGATACAACATTTAATGTTTATGCCGGCAGCAGTGTCGATTGCAGTATTAGTTATCAATGGTTTGAGAAAGATTCATATTTAGAAGCGTCCGGGAATTACGATAATGAAAAAGATCTATATATTAAGTTAGATGATCAGGTAAATAGTAGTCTTAAATTAAATGATGTCATTCATGATCCATATGTAATTATTGAGAATAATACATATGAAATGTTTATTGATTATGTTTGTGTTGTGTCATTTGATAACGGAAAAGAGATTATTGAACGTGAGTTTAATTATCGCGTTACCTTCGTTACTGATGTGGAAATTGATTACAGTAAGAATGTTAGCATTAATTTTGGAAAAGTTATCGATTTGCCATTAAATTCAGAGTTTGTTGAAACAGACTTACCAGAAGGTTTGTCATATAGATATACATGGTTAAATTTATCTGCTGCTCCTGATGGTTGTACTATGTATTTAGAGGGACATGGCCAGAATATCGATTTGTATTCTTATTTTTCCGGTAATTATGTAAATCTTGGTTACGGAAAATCTATTGAAATAAATCCTTCTGATTTGATTAAACAGTTAGATGAGTCTGGGAATGTTTACACTTATGTTGCCTGTGTTTATGAACCGGTTTTTAATGGTAAGAGGTATTATGGTCACTCGTTGGGATGTGGATATGTCGTTTATAGATTAAATGATATTTCAAGTATTCCTATAACTGTTACCTCACAGCCAACAGATTTCAACGGACCTGTCGGAGTTACTGCAAGCTTTGATATTGAGGCAGAAGGTAATGGTCTGACATATCAGTGGCAGGTATTTAAAAATGGTTTGTGGAAAAATACATCATTACCAGGAGCCACAACAAAGTCATTGTCAGTAGGAATAGTAGAATCAAGAGATGGCATGCAGTTCAGATGTGTCATTAAAGATGAAAATGGTAATAAATTAATCTCTGATACCGCAATCCTCACTGTTGATCCTATGGCTATAACCTCACAGCCTTCAGATTACACAGGAGCTATAGGTGACACAGCAACATTTAAAGTTACTGCAGCAGGAGACTGCCTGACATATCAGTGGCAGGTATACAAGAATGGAGCTTGGAAAAATACTTCATTAACAGGCAATACTACGTCAAAACTGTCTGTAGGAATAGTTGGATCCAGAAACGGCATGAAATTCCGTTGTGTTATCAGTGCACCTAACGGAACAGTATTGTTCTCAAATCCTGCAATATTGACAGTTGAACCAATATCAATAACGGTTCAGCCAGAAGACTGCACCGGCTCAATAGGTGAGACAGTAGAATTCAGTGTAGAAGCGGCAGGAGAGAACCTGACATACCAGTGGCAGGTATATAAGAACGGTGCGTGGAAGAGTACTTCATTACCTGGCGCAACAACGGATACACTCTCTGTGGAAGCCATCAATTCCAGAAATGGAATGCAGTTCAGATGTGTTATTAAGGATGCTAATGGTAACAAGCTCATTTCTGATGAAGTAACACTGACAGTTGAGCCTATAGCAATAACCGTTCAGCCTGAAGACTGCACTGGAGCGGTTGGTGAGACAGTAGAATTCAGTGTGGAAGCGGCAGGAGAGAACCTTACATACCAGTGGCAGGTATATAAGAGTGGTGCCTGGAAGAACACTTCGTTACCCGGCGCTACAACAAATTCACTGTCCGTAGGAATAGTAGAATCAAGAGACGGAATGCAGTTCAGATGCGTAATTACGGCTTCCGGTGGATCGAAAGTGATCTCTGATACGGTTACGCTTACTGTTGAAAAATTAAGCATAACATCTCAGCCTGAAGATTATGCAGGAACAATAGGTGATACGGCCGAATTCACAATCGAGGCAGCAGGCGAAGGCCTGACATACCAGTGGCAGGTATTTAAGAACGGTGCGTGGAAGAACACATCATTACCTGGTTCTACTACAGATTCACTTTCCGTTGGAATAGTTGAATCAAGAGACGGCATGAAGTTCCGCTGTGTAGTAAAGGACGCAAACGGAAATAAGGTTATCTCTGACGAAGTAAGCATTACCATTGAAACACCTTCAATAACGATTACTTCCGAGCCGGAAGACTATGCCGGAGCAATAGGTGATATTGCTACATTTAACGTAGAAGCAGAGGGTGAAGATCTTACATACCAGTGGCAGGTATATAAGAACGGAGCATGGAAGAATACTTCATTATCCGGAAACAAGACTGACACGTTAAATGTTGAAGTAGTTGCTTCAAGAGACGGAATGCAGTTCAGATGTGTTGTTTCTGACTCAAACGGAAATGAAGTTGCTACAGAAGCTGTAACAATAACCGTAAACAACTGATAGAAACATTCTGACCTTATTGGTTCATTAACATTAGAGACCGTCAGCAAATTGTGAAGTGAACCCCTGAAGTTTGTCCAACTTCAGGGGTTCACTTCATATTCAGGCTTCTTTTTGTTTTCGCTGTGATATTTTTTTGATTACTATCTGATATCCGAAATAGGCGATGATGCTTGATGCAATTCCTATTATGAATCCGCCCAATACATCGGTAGGATAGTGGACTCCGACATATAGTCTCGAGAAGGCAATTATGAATGAGAAAACGATCGTGACAGCCGTAAAAATCTTATAAGCCAAAGATGTTTTTGTGCGTGAAATGATTCCTGATTTTACAACGACCGGAAGACCTGCGATGGCGATCATCAGGAAAGCTCCTGCTACTGCAAATGCAGCACCTGTGTGTCCTGAAGGAAATGAATAATCGACCTGCTTCTCAACCAGGCTTACAAGGCCTTCAATAGCGTCATAAGGTCTTGTCCTCGCGACTGCATTCTTAATGAATATATTAACGATTATGGCTTCCAGTGCGAGGCTGGCGCCTGCAATGATCCCGAATTTCCTGCTCTTGGGAATAATGACCATAAGTACACACATTGCTATCCAGATTATGCCTTTGTCACCTGTATGGGTGAGCGTGGTCAGAAGCGGAGTTAATATATCCGATCTTATATTTTCCTGTATGTAGAGAAGAAATGCAGCTTCCCAATCCATAATTCAACCTCACAGATAAATACTTATAGACCTAAACATTTTAAACTAATAAATAGGATTTACCTGTGACAAATAGGTGATAAATTGAATGAAACCCGGTTGAATGCTACCTGCCATGACGTCTGTCGTGTTCCCGGTGTTCCTGGTAGTAATTTTTCTTATCTTCATACATCATCTGATCGATCGTGGAGAGTATGGATGATAATTCCTGTCCGTGATAATCGAAGACCGTTCCGCCAATTGAACTTGAGAGCTTATAAGACTTGCCGGAAGTGCTGTTATAATCGTCAATGGCTTTGTTAATCCTCTCAATATAAGGAGCTACGCTGTCACCCTTGAATTGGCGCATTAAGATGACGAATTCATCTCCGGCAAAACGGATGACTCTTCCTTCGGTACCTATTGTGTTTACGAGAATATTGGCAAAAGCTATGAGTGCGTTATCGCCTTCCTCGTGTGAGAATTCATCGTTGATCTGTTTGAATCCGTTCAGGTCGAGCATGAGTGCCGCCATTTTCTCATTCTTCCTATGCATGAATAACTTACGAATATGATCCAATTCGTAACGGTTATTTACGCCGGTTAACTTATCAAGATAGATGCATTCATTCTGAAGACAGGTAACGAGTCCTGCAAAAGAAACGGCGAAGCTGACCGGCTGCAAAGAGATGCCGTAAGCATTCATCTGAATGAGTGTGCTTATAAGGATCGGCATAAGGAACTGCCATGCAGGGAAGTAACTGAGCGAAGGGCTCTTGATCCTTGCGATGAAGTAGAATGCGTAACCGTAAAGTATCAGCAGGAATCCGCTGATGATGAAAATGATATAAAAGCTTTCTCTCGAATAGCGGTTGTATTCATCCAGAGAGAATACCAGAGGATAGAAGAAATTGGCTATCAGGAGAACGAAATTGACAATGGCAACAACATTGAAAAAGTAATTTTGGAATTTAGGTACTTTCGAACCTATGTGGTTTACTACGAGATAAATAATTCCAAATCCGACAATAAGGTTAAACAGATACAGGTAAGTATTTCCCACCATCAGAACCGTTCTGAAGGCAGAACCCGGCTGGCCGTCAAAATAAGAAGTAAGAGCATCGGCAACGCAGTTGACCAGGGAAGCGAGCATCATGATAAACAGCAGGTTGCTCTCTTTCTTTTTGGTAGGCATATCCCACCCCCTCGTTAATAAGAGGATAAGAAGTATGCTGATACCAACCGCATCACTTACGAAAACAGCAGTGATATTGATAGAGGATGTCATATAACCTCCGTATGAAAGAAAAAGGGCCGCTTCCTTCTGCATTATCAGACATGATAATTATATCTTTACTGATAATGCCAAAAAAGGGGAAACGGCCCATATTTGCAGAGATTAATAGAACATTTACAAATGCTTATTTGGTCAGGTTCTTTGCCCAAATTCCGCTCTTTACGAACAGTCCGCCTGAAATGCATTTAATGATCTCAAGTGATTGTACGGCAGCTACCATCCAGGCTACGGGCAGGTTGGTATAGTAAGCTAAGACGAGGGCGAAAGGAACCGACAATACCCATACGAATACCGAATCGAAGAGCATGGTGATAAGGGTATTTCCGCCTGATCTGATTATGAAATACGATGCGTGCGTGAATGAGAAGAACGGCATGAGAGTTCCGTTTATCACGATCAGCCAGGTTGCCAGGTGCTGGATCTCCGCAGTCGTGTTGTAGATAAGCGGGAAGAAGGGACTGATGACCAGCATGAGCATGCCGAATATGAGTCCGAATAATACCGTGAATCCGATCATCTTGAAAGAGTTTTCTTTCGCGACTTCGACCTTGCCGCTTCCCAAAATCTGACCGATGAGAATACCGACTGCTTCACCCATGGCAACGAATGCAACCATCATTACGTTGTAGATGGATGACTGGATCTGTATGGCTGCCATGGCATCAAGGCTTCTGACAGAATATGCCTGGTTAAGCATGGTCATGCCGAATGACCAGAGTGTCTCGTTGAGGAGCAGGGGAGTAGCCCTCAATATGATCCTGCCTGCAAGTTTTGCCGGTATCTTGAAATGTCTGAATGCATCGACGATGAAGGGACATTGTTTCTTATGTGTTGCGACATAAATAACAAGAACCGCAAGTTCGACAAATCTTGAAATAACTGTTGCGATTGCTGCGCCGACAGCGCCAAGTGCCGGAAGTCCGAGATATCCGTAGATTAGAAGGAGATTTCCGAAGAAGTTGACCACGATGGCGCATGCTGAAGCGATAAGAGGAACCTTGGTTTCTCCTATGTCTCTTAATGTGCCTGAGTACGCCTGGTTTATGCCGATGGGGATCAGGGAGATGACCATTATGTGCAGATACTTTACACCTATATCCAGCGTCTGGGCAGCTTCGGCAGGATCGCCTTCGCCCTGAAGGAATCTTAATACCAGGAACGTGGCTCCGAAATAGTAAACGAAGCATGCAATGATGGAGAGAATGAGGTTGGTCACAAGTTTAAATCTGAATGTGATCCTGACGCCTTCCCAGTCTTTTTTGCCGTAATACTGAGCAGTGAAAATACCTGATCCGGCAGTTGCACCGAACGTCATCAGGAAGAATACGAACATCATCTGGTTGGCAATTCCGACGCCGGACAGGGAAGTGGTGCCTACTCTGCCGATCATGAAATTGTCCAGAAGATTTACGATGTTGGATATGCCATTCTGAATCATCATCGGAATGGCTATCCTTAACAGCTTTTTGTAAATGTCGTTGTTGGTTTGCTTCTTATCTGTTATTGCTAATTTCATATGATTAATTATTCCTGTTATCCGTTTACCGTAGACGGAAATTATAATTATACGGGCGTTGATTTACAACGCCTTTTTTCTTTTGGTGCTATGTGGTTTCAACTCATGACAAGAGGTTATCCTCTGATGCCCGGATATACAATTACCCACTTTTTTGTGAGTAAAAAGGAATGAAGCCTTATTGGTCAGCTGATCAGAAGGTGCCTTTTATTCCTCCGGAGGCATCGGAAGTGTTGCTCCTCCGAAAGGCATGCAGATTACGGAACAATCTTCGCCGTATCTTGCATAAGCTTCATCGAATGCTTCCTGGGCAGAGTGCATGGGCTCTAAGAAGATGCTTCTTACGAAGTCGTCGTCCATCTCGGAGATGAGAACGATCTTGGCGTGCTTCAATACCATAGCAATGGCAGCTGCCTTGTGTCCGCCAAGCTGGAAGTCTCTTCCGACTCTTTCAATAAGGTCGTCTGCCTTCTCTGCGGTGGTGAGCCACTCTTCGAATTTGGCGCTTCCCAGACCTTCGTTGCATGCTCCGATTACGATGATCGTACCGCCGTCCCTTACAGCGTACTTTGAGTTATCAAGAGCCTTCTGTGTCTGATAGAGGTTAGCATCCTTGGGAGCGCCTCCCTGGGAAACGATAACGATGTCAGCTCTGCGCTTCAGAGGCTTTCTGTACATGTTATCAAGATACTTGCAACCTTCTCTGTGAGCCTTGGTAACGTCTCCTGCAACGCAGTATACGATGTGCTTATGCTCATCGAGAATGGGGTTAACGATAAAGCTGAAGTGGCAGAATGTTTCTGACTCTTCGATGTCTGCTCTGATCGGATTGCCGTTGAGGTTTCCTGCACATGCCTTCTCGTCGATCATCATGCGGTGGTTCGCCTGTATTGCGGAAGGAGTGGAAACTCCCGGCATAAGTGCTTTCGCGCCGCCGGAGTAACCTGCGAAATAATGGAACTCAATGTTTCCGACGCCGATCCTGAAATCTGCTTCAGCAACGCTTCTTGTGATGTCAACGGGAGTGCCTCTTGAAGTGGTTCCCATGTGGATGCAGTCGGAAGGATCGCTGTCGATGCAGGTAACTTCGCTGTATACGCGTTCGCCGACGAGCTTTTTCTTTTCTTCCTCGGTATGAGGTCTGTGTGATCCAAGCGCGAAAACAACCGTAATATCCTTAGGATCACATCCTGCAAGATAGAGTTCGTCGAGGATTGACGGGATTACGTCGAAACTCGGGAGCGGTCTTGAGATGTCGCTTGTAACGATGACGATCTTCTGGCCGGGCTTGGCAAGATCCTTAAGACGGGGAGAGCCGATAGGATTCTCAAGCGCGTAGACTACGGCATCGGGACCGCGTCTTGCATGCTCAATCTCGTTAGCAACAAGGATCTGGTCAAGATTCTTGTCCGGAATGTCAACTATCTGTACGCCTTTGCCGTAGCCGAATTCAACCTTCATAAAAAGCTCCCGAATAATAAGATTCTACTATTTTACATTGTGTTGTTGGTTTCACAAGGACAAATGGGGGTAAAAGGCGAAAATCGTTAATATTACTGATATAAGGGGACTACTCTGTGCTGTTTCTGTGACAAAAACGGCAATTTCAGCACGCGATCAGGCAATTGAACGGGTGCTTTGTCTGTTTTTGTGCCGGATATCATGTGAACTCCTTAGCCAGGGCAGAGATGAGTTCTGCGTCAGATAAAACCGTAACGCTTGGGAGTCTCTCAGGATCCGGCAGGAATCTTCTATTGATCCACATTGAATGCCAGCCTGCGTTGATGGCGCCTGTTATGTCGTGTTTGTATGAATCCCCGATCATCCAGAGATCTGAAGGCTCAAGGCCGAGTTTATCCTCCATCATCCTGAACAGTTCAACATCAGGCTTGGTGTAGGGCGTGTCACCCGTAACAACAATGTTCCTGCGGTCGAACCATCTGTCCAACCCGAGCATGTCGACCTTGTGCCACTGGTGCTTTGATTCGCCTGCAGTAAGGATCGCGAGCTTTATGTCGGGATCGGAGGCTATCTTATCTAATACATTTGTAAGACCTTCGCTGATGAACATGTGGCTCTGGAGTTCGAGATATGCATCAGCAGCCTTGCCGCCGTCATCTTCGCTGTAGGGAAACCCCAGTATCCTGAACGTCTCGTTATATCTCCATCCGTTAATGTCGTGGGTGGAGACTTCTCCTGACTCGAGTTTGGACATGTTGATGTCGCTCTTGTCATAAAAGATCTTGATGAAGGACTGCCAGTCGGGGATGTCAACGCCAAGCACGATCTCGGCTGCATGAACCAGCATGTTCTGCCTGCAGTACAGTGTGTCGTCAATGTCAAAAACGATCCCCCTCATTGATTCCTCCGATTTAATCTTTACTTAAAGTTAGGTTAAGGTTGCTTGTATATAATAAACCAGAATCGGGGAATTGGTAGTCTGATATCTCGCGAAAGCCCTAAAACAAGGCTTTTCGCGAAGCCACAGATTTCACTCAAATATTCATTTGACTATTTTTGACTTTAAGAGTATATTGTTGTTGGCACTCAAAGGGATAGAGTGCTAATCGGAGAAGGGAGAGACAGAAAGATGCAGTTAGACAACCGTAAAAAAGAAGTCTTACACGCTATTGTAGACGACTATGTATCAACAAATGAGCCTGTCGGTTCAAAGTCTTTGATCGAACGTCACAATTTCCAGGTCAGCTCCGCCACACTCCGTAACGATATGGCTGAGTTAGAGCATTTAGGACTCATTGAGAAGCCCCATACATCTGCCGGCCGTATTCCTTCAGATAAGGGTTACCGTGAATACGTTAATTCACTTATGACCATCGATGAACTGTCACCTAAGGAACAGGTAGAGATAGAGAAGAGGATCGCATCCAGCGTTGATGAGGTAACGGATCTCATCAAGAATGCCACTCATACATTATCTGAAGCAACGGGTTTTGTATCACTTGCAATGAGCCCGAGACTTAAGAAGAGCTTTTTGAAGCAGCTCAAGATCCTCATGATCGAGCCCGGCAAAGCGCTTGTAGTCATGGTCCTGTCAGCAGGCGTTGTTAAGGACAAGGTAGTAAGAATCCCCAACTTCCTTAATGATGAGCAGATAATGAGAATCTCAGGCGCCATTGAGAAGAGTCTCACAGGCAAGCCCCTTGATGAGATCACGCTCGTTACAGTTGAGAGCGCAGGCAAGAGTACTGACGTTCCGGAGCCGCTCCTCAAGCAGGTTTTATACGAAGCATACGCAGCTATCAAGCAGGCTGACGAGCTCAACATCTATCTTGAAGGTGAGCACAGAATGCTGAGTCTTCCTGATTTCAGCTCTCTGGGCCGCGCAAGAGATCTCCTCGGTACATTGTCTGATTCCGGAATGGTCGCAGGTTATGTAAACGAGATGGAGAATGCGGCTAGAGAACAGGGTTCCGACGATTCCTTCATGATCAGGATCGGTCAGGAGATCACGTTGGAAGGACTTGATGACTGCAGCTTCATTACTGCTACTTATAATCTTACCGACTCCGTATCCGGAAACATCGGTGTCATAGGTCCTAAGAGAATGCTTTATTCGAAGGTCATATCCCAAATCGACTTCGTTAAGAAAAAACTTAACGAGGAGATGAGGAGATTTACTTGATGAAAAAAATAACAAAAAGGGAAAGGATAAAGAAAATGAATAACGATGAAGAGTTATTTTTCGGAGCCGACGAAGAACCCGTAAAAGACGGTGACAACCAAGGCTCCACCGAAGATGCGGCAGCATCCGACAAGGCTTCTGCAGAAGGTTCTGCTTCCGAAGAGAAAGCAGCAGATGTAGAAGACGTGAAGGATGAAGAGGAGGCAGAGGAAGCTCCCGCAGACAGTTCCGAAGCAAACAGTGAACTTGAAGCAAGATACATGAGTCTCTACGCTGAGTACGATAACTACAGAAGACGTACACAGAAGGAAAAGGACAACCTCTACGCTGATGCTATCGCAACGGTTACAAAAGAGTTCTTAACACTTATTGATAATCTTGACAGGGCAGTAGACGGTGCAAAGAAGTCAGACGAGAATTCACTTGATAAAGTCATCCAGGGAATGGAACTCGTAGGCAGACAGGCTCAGGACACACTCTCAAAGATCGGTGTTGAAGAAATACCCGCAGAACGCGGAACAAAATTCGATCCAAATCTTCACGACGCAATGATGCACGTTGACGATGAAGAGTTGGGTGAGCAGGAGATAGCGATGGTTTTCGCTAAGGGATACAAGTACAAGGACAGAGTCATCAGACATGCTCAGGTCCAGGTAGCAAACTAAGTTAAAAACAATAGAACATAAAGGAGAAGAAAAATGGATTTAATCAGATCAAGCTTGGTTCCTACAGTAATCGAGACTACAGGCCGCGGCGAGCGTGCCTATGACATTTATTCAAGACTCCTCAAAGAGAGAATCGTTATTCTTTCCGAAGAGGTTAATTCAGTAACGGCAAGCCTTATCACGGCTCAGCTCCTCTTCCTCGAAGCAGAGGATCCTGATAAGGATATTCAGTTCTATATCAACAGCCCCGGAGGATCCGTATCTGACGGTCTCATGATCTTAGACACAATGCGTCTTATCAAGCCTGACATTCAGACGATCTGCATGGGTATGGCAGCTTCAATGGGTTCCGTTCTCCTCTCAGCAGGTACAAAGGGTAAGCGCTGCATCCTGCCTAACGCAGAAGTAATGATCCACCAGCCTTTGGGCGGCGCTCAGGGTCAGGCAACAGAGATCCTCATTGCAGCAGACCACATCAAGGATACAAGAAAGAGACTCAATCAGATCCTCGCAGACAACTGCGGCAAGGATTTGGAGACCTTGATGAAGGATACAGACAGAGACCACTGGATGACAGCTCAGGAAGCACTTGATTACGGTATCGTAGACAAGATCCTCGTAAGCAAGAAGGCATAATCAGAATAGGAAAAAATTAGCGGTCCGGTATGGACCAGGAGGAAAATAATATGGCAAAAGTAATTGGTATTGACCTTGGTACAACAAACTCATGCGTTGCAGTTATGGAAGGTTCTGAAACAGTAGTTATCCCGAACCCCGAGGGTAACAGAACGACACCTTCAGTAGTTGGTTTCACAAAGACAGGCGAAAGACTTATCGGTCAGGTAGCAAAGAGACAGGCAGTTACAAACCCTGACCGTACAATTCAGTCCATCAAGAGAGAGATGGGTTCTGATTATAAGGTAGCAATCGACGATAAGAACTACACACCTCAGGAGATTTCAGCAATGATCCTCTCAAAGCTCAAGAGCGATGCTGAGGCTTATCTCGGAACACCCGTAACACAGGCTGTTATCACTGTTCCTGCATACTTCACGGACTCTCAGCGTCAGGCTACAAAGGATGCAGGCCGTATCGCAGGTCTCGAGGTTTTGAGAATCATCAACGAGCCTACGGCAGCTTCCCTTGCTTACGGTCTTGATAAGGAATCAGACCAGAAGATCCTCGTATTCGACTTGGGCGGCGGTACGTTCGATGTATCCGTACTTGATATCGCTGACGGCGTATTCGAAGTTCTTGCAACAGCAGGTAACAACAGACTCGGCGGTGACGACTTTGATAACAAGATTGTTGATTATCTCATAGAGACATTCAAGCAGGCTGAAGGAGTTGACCTCAGATCTGACCGTATGGCTATGCAGAGATTGAGAGAAGCAGCAGAGAAGGCTAAGATCGAGCTCTCCGGCGTTACATCTTCCAACATCAATCTCCCTTACATCACAGCTGATGCTACAGGCCCTAAGCACCTCGACGTAACTCTCACAAGAGCTAAGTTCGATGAACTCACATCAGACCTCGTTCAGAAGACAATGGATCCTGTTAAGCGCGCAATGAGTGATGCGTCGATCTCACCTTCTGACATCGATAAGATCCTCCTCGTAGGCGGTTCAACAAGAATCCCTGCAGTTCAGGAAGCTGTTAAGAATTACTTCGGCAAGGAGCCTTTCAAGGGTATCAATCCTGATGAGTGCGTTGCCATCGGCGCAGCTATCCAGGCAGCAGTTCTTACCGGTGATGTTAAGGGTCTCCTGCTCCTCGACGTTACACCTCTCTCTCTCGGTATCGAGACAATGGGCGGCGTATGCACAAAGATGATCGAGCGTAACACAACGATCCCTACAAAGAAGAGCCAGGTATTCTCCACGGCAGCTGACGGCCAGACACAGGTTGAGGTTCACGTACTCCAGGGTGAGCGTGAGATGGCTGCTTACAACAAGACTCTTGGAAACTTCATCCTCGATGGTATTGCACCTGCACCCCGCGGCGTTCCGCAGATCGAAGTTACTTTCGACATCGATGCTAACGGTATCGTTAACGTAAGCGCTAAGGATAAGGGAACAGGCCGTGAGCAGAAGATCACGATCCAGTCTTCTTCCAACATGAGCGAGGAAGATATCCAGAAGGCTGTTAAGGAAGCTGAGATGCACGCAGCTGAGGATAAGGCAAACAAGGAGAAAGTCGAAGTCAAGAACCAGGCTGAGACAGCTTGCTATCAGGCAGAGAAGACAATGAAGGATGCAGGCGACAAGATCTCTGATTCTGATAAGGCTCCTGTTAATGACTGCATTTCAAAGCTTAAGGATGCCATCTCCAAGGATGACACAGAAGCTATGAAGAAGGGCACAGAGGACCTCCAGCAGGCTCTCATGAAGCTTGGTGAGAAGATCTACCAGGCAGCAGGCGGAGCTCAGGGTGCGCCCGGAGCAGGCCCTCAGGGTCAGCCCAGTGCTGAAGATTTCGCAGGTTATGGTTCTGAGTCCGTTAACCCTAACGAGGGCGGTGACGGCTTCAAGAGCGCAGGCGGCGACTTCTAATTGAGATAAAATCTGATACAATAATCCGGCACTTCCCGCTCAAAACGGGTGTGCCGGATAAATGTATGTTAACGACACTTTGCGCATTTAGCGCGAAAAATAAGAACGGAGGGGTTACCCTTGCCAAGAGATTATTATGAGGTCTTGGGAGTATCCAAAGGTGCTTCCGATGACGAGATAAAGAAGGCTTTCAGACAACAGGCCAAGAAATATCACCCTGACTTGCATCCGGGTGACAAAGAGGCTGAGGCTAGATTTAAGGAAGTAAACGAAGCATATTCGGTACTTTCTGATGCTGATAAGAAGGCTAAATACGACAGATTCGGTCATGCCGGCGTTGATCCCAACCAGTACGGCGGAGGCGGCGGATACGGTGCTTACGACGTTGACCTTGGTGATATCTTCAATTCATTCTTCGGAGGCGGCTTCGGAGGAAGTTCAAGAAGACGTACGGGTCCGCAGAAAGGTGCTGACCTTAAGTATCACATGGCTCTCGATTTCATGGAGGCCGCATTCGGTGTTACCAAGTCTTTCCAGATAACAAAAGAAGACATCTGCAAATCCTGTAACGGTTCAGGAGCCCAGCCCGGAACAACGCCCGAGACATGTCCCACATGCCGCGGTGCCGGAAGAGTACAGCAGCAGACACAGACACTGTTCGGCATGACGATGGTCACAAAATCCTGCCCTACATGTAACGGCAGAGGTACGGTCATCAAGAATGCATGTTCACAGTGCCGTGGTAAGGGAAGACTCAAGACGGTCAAGAACCTTACGGTAGTCATTCCTGCAGGTGTTGATACAGGCGACATGCTCCCTGTAAGAGGAGAAGGCGAGCCCGGTACCAACGGCGGACCTTACGGCGATCTCTACATCGAATTCAAGGTTAAGAGCCATGAAGTTTTCGAGAGGAACGGAATCAATACATCCTGCAGCGTGCCGATTACATTTGCACAGGCAGCATTGGGCGGTGAGGTTGAAGTTCCTACCATTTACGGCAAAGAAAAGTACAACCTTAAGGAAGGAACGCAGCCAGGTGATACCATAACGCTCAGAAGCAAAGGTATTCCGAATAAGTCCAATCCGAACATGAAGGGCGACCACGTTGTCAAATTCGTGCTCGAAGTTCCTACGGGACTTAACCGTGAACAGAAGCAGCTCCTCAAGCAGTTCAACGATACTCTTACAGACCGTAACTATGCGAGAAGCAGCCAGTTCTTCCAGAAGATTAAGAACCTGTTTAAATAATTATTCACGTCGGGATCCTGAGGGATCCCCTCGTTTTTCTAAGGGGAAAAGACTATGAGATGGGCAGAAATAACGATCAAGACAACTGAAGAAGCTGCTGAAGCCATCAGTGAGATGCTTGCACAGGCAGGTGCTGACGGTATAGCATCACAGGATCCTCAGGAATTCAGAAATACAATAGACAATGACCCGCTCAGCTATTGTGACGACGGCACTATCGAGAGTTACGGCAGTGACGTGGTGATCAAAGCATATTTCGCTGAGACTGATGACGGCGTTATCCGCATGGGTGCCAAGAGTGAAGAGTTTGCAAATCCTGACGGTGTCGGCATGATCTACGGTTCGATTACTGATAAAGAACTTCCCACGGCTGAAGCCATGGATTTCATCAAACAGCGTCTGGCTGAGATCGGCGAGTTCCTTGATATCGGCAAAGGATTTGACGGATTCCGTTATGTCGCTGATGAGGACTGGGCCAACAACTGGAAGAAATATTATGAGGAGTTCAGGCTCTCCGACCGTATCGTCATCTGTCCTTCATGGATCGAAGAAGGCGATGCTGAGCTCGAGAAAGATGCCATCAAGGTTATCCTTGATCCCGGTTCTGCATTCGGTACAGGTACGCATGAGACAACTTCCATGTGCGCTGAGATCCTTGACCGCATAATCAAGCCGGATACGACGGTTCTTGATTTGGGTACAGGTTCAGGCATCCTTGCGATAATCGCGAGCAAACTTGGTGCCAAGAGCGTTGATGCCGTTGATATCGATTCGCTGGCGGTCAAGGTTGCCGAAGAGAATTGTGAGATCAATGAGTGCTCCAATATCGAGTGCTACACAGGTGAGCTCAAGAGCGTCAGGAATGCGCCTTATGATTTGATCGTTGCGAACATCATTGCTGACGTAATTGCGGAGATTGCCTGTGATATTCCGGCTGATCTCGCAGACGACGGAATCTTCGTATGCTCCGGCATTATCAACAACAAGAAAGAGCGCGTAATAGACGCATTGAAGGCTGCCGGAATGGAGATCATCGCTGAGCAGTCCAAGAACGACTGGATGGCGTATATTGCCAAGAAGGCGTAAGCGCTGTTTCGAAAACTACGAATGCTAAAAAAGGACACGATTTCTGGTGTGAATCGTGTCCTTTTTCAGCAATATTTCAGATTTTGCAAAAATCGGACACGTTTTGAGGGAAAATCGTGTCCTTTTTCAGCACTGCCCAGAAATTGTGCCAATATCGGACACTTCTTGAGGGGCGAAGTATGTCCTTTTCAGAAATATTCCAGGTTTTGCCCTCATTCTGGTACGAATTTTGAAATTTCGGGTCATTTTTCAAAAATCATACCTGAAACTGACTGATTTCTGAAAGAATTCTGAAATTCAGAGTAAAAGCAGAGCTCAGGGAGGATACTTCTCATTTTTGCGAGCAAGTTGCTTGATTTGTGCTATATAGCTCGCTTCGCTCACATATAGCACTGCATCTCGCATCCCTTACTTCGCGTAAGTTCGCCAATATTCAGCCCTGGAGCAAGCTCCGTGCTGATATTGCTCACTTCCGCAAGCAAGTTGCTCGATTTGTGCTATAATATCTTGTTATTTAAAAGATATAGGAGAAAAGCAATGAAGTACAGTGCGCAGAAGGGTACGAGGGACATACTTCCTTCAGAGATTTACAATTGGCAGTTAGCAGAGAGAACTTTCGCTGATGTATGCCATTCCTTCGGCTATGAGGAGATAAGAATCCCGACTTTTGAACAGACAGATCTGTTTGCCAGAGGCGTCGGTGATACAACGGACGTTGTAACTAAGGAAATGTACACCTTTGAGGACAAGGGTGGCAGAAGCATTACGCTGAGACCTGAAGGAACAGCAGGTGTCGTAAGAAGCTTCATCGAGAACGGAATGACAAGCCTTCCTTCACCGGTAAGACTTTTCTATAACATCACGGCTTTCCGTTATGAGAAGATGCAGAAGGGCAGAATGAGAGAGTTCCACCAGTTCGGTCTGGAGTCTTTCGGTGCGGCAGGTCCTGATATAGATGCAGAGATCATTTCCGTTGTTGACGTTTTTTTCAAGAAAATGGGTCTCAAGAACATTGCGCTCCACATCAATTCCATCGGATGCCCCGCTTGCCGTGGAGAATACAACAAGCTCCTTAAGGATTATTTCAGACCTCACGTTGCAAACATGTGTGAGGACTGTCAGGCAAGATTCGAGAAGAACCCCTTGAGAATGATCGACTGCAAGGTCGATGGCGGCAAGGATGTTGTTAAGAATGCTCCCAGACTTATCGATCACCTCTGTGATGACTGCAAGGCTCACTTTGAGGGTCTTAAGGCAAGACTCGACGGAATCGGCATTTCTTACACAATTGACCCTAATATCGTAAGAGGTTTGGATTACTATACAAGAACAGTTTTCGAGTTCGTATCCGAGAACGTAGGTACGCAGGGGACGATCTGCGGTGGCGGAAGATATGACGGACTCGTTGAGAATTGCGGCGGCGCTTCAACTCCCGGTATCGGATTTGCAATGGGCGTCGAAAGACTTCTTCTTGAAGCTGAAGCGCAGGGCGTGTTGAACCAGGCCCCTTCTTATGTGAAGATCTACCTGGCTTCAATGTCTGAGGCTGCGAAGATCGAAGCTTTCAAGATCTGCTACGCATTAAGACTTGCAGGTATCGGCTGTGAAACTGATATGGCAGGAAGATCTTTTAAGGCTCAGATGAAGTATGCCGGTAAGCAGGGAATTCCTTTCCTCGCGGTTATCGGTGACGATGAGCTCGCAAACGGCGAAGTCAAGGTTAAATGCATGGCTGACGGTTCTGAGACAGTCGTTAAGCTTGACGGTATCGGTGAATACCTGGCCGGAAAATAATAGAAAGTAAAGCAATTGCTGGAGGTAATATATGCAGTCACGTACACATACATGTGGAGAACTTAGATTAACGGATGCGGGCAAGAAGGTTCAGCTCGCAGGCTGGCTCGAGAATTTCCGTGAAGTCGGATCAGAACTCGGATTTGTAGTTATCAGAGACTTCTACGGCACAACACAGATCGTTATCGAGACAGCCGAGATGATGAAGACATTCAAGGCTATTACCAAGGAATCAACCATCAAGGTTGAGGGAACGGTAAGAGAGAGAAGTTCCAAGAATGATAAGCAGGCAACAGGCGATATCGAAGTAGTACCTGAGAAGGTTACGGTACTTGGCAGATGCCGTTACAACGAGCTTCCTTTCGAAGTTAACCACAGCAGGGAAGCTGATGAGGCAGCAAGACTTAAGTACAGATATCTTGATATCCGTAATCCTGAAGTTAAGAAGAATCTCATCCTGAGAAGCAACGTTATTGCTGCATTGAGACAGTCAATGATCGACCACAATTTCATGGAGATCACGACACCTATCCTTACGGTTTCTTCACCTGAGGGCGCAAGAGACTATCTCGTTCCTGCCCGTAAGCATCCCGGCAAGTTCTATGCATTGCCGCAGGCACCCCAGCAGTTCAAGCAGCTCCTGATGGTTTCAGGTATCGACAGATATTTCCAGATCGCACCCTGCTTCAGAGATGAAGACGCAAGAGGCGACAGATGCCCGGGTGAGTTCTATCAGCTCGACATGGAGATGGCTTTTGCGAGCCAGGAAGATGTTTTTGAGATCATCGAAGATGTACTTCCGCCTGTATTTGCCAAGTACGGTAAGTACAACAGAGCATCAGGTTCACCTTTCATGCGCATTCCTTACCTTGAGGCAATGGAGAAGTACGGCACAGACAAGCCTGACCTCCGTATCGACCTTACGGTTACTGACGTTACAGACCTCTTGAGAACAGAGGAGTTCGCTCCTTTCGCTGATGGCGAGATCAAGGCAGTAGTCATCTCTGACTTCCATGAGAGCCGTAAGTTCATCGACAAGACTATGGCTGACTGCGAGATCCAGTCCGGCAGCAAGGGCTACTGGTTCAGAATGGATGAGAATGGCGAGATTGTCGGAGGCATCTCCAAGTTCGTAGCTCCGAAGAAGGATGAAGTCGTTGCCAAGCTTGGTCTTAAGCCTGATACACTTGTAGTTCTGTCAGCAGGCATTAAGGGCGCTGCTCAGAAGATGGCAGGCGTTCTCGTTAAGACATTCGGCGCAGCAGTTCCGGGACACATGGACAAGGAACAGTATGCTTTCTGCTGGATCGTTGATTTCCCGATGTATGAGATCGGTGAGGAGTCAGGCGAACTCGAGTTCTGTCACAATCCTTTCTCAATGCCTTCTGGCGGTCTTGATGTTCTTCTCAAGGCTGAGAGAGGCGAGATCGATCCTCTGTCGATCATGGCTGACCAGTATGACCTGGTAGTAAACGGAATCGAGCTCTCATCAGGTGCCGTACGTAACCACGATCCTGAGATCATGATCAAGGCATTTGAGCTTGTAAGACTCGGCGAGGAAGACGTTAAGAAGAAGTTCCCCGCTATGTACAATGCATTCTGCTATGGCGCTCCGCCGCATGCAGGCATTGCTCCCGGCGTTGACCGTATGGTCATGCTTCTTTCCGGTGAGGATACCATCCGTGAGGTAATTCCTTTCCCGATGAACAAGAATGCACAGGACATCATGATGGATGCGCCCGGATACGTAACAGACAAGCAGCTTGAAGAATTACATATCAGTATCACAGCAACTGAGGAAACAAACGGGGATAACTAATGAATAACGATGGATTGAAAGATTTTGAGAGCAAGAACTCTTCTGATAAGGACAATCTTTTTGTTGAAGTATCTGCAGAAGAACTGATCGATCAGGATTTTGTATCTGCCGAAGATATTGAGAAAGAAACGGAGAATGAATCTTCCGACAAGAAGATTTTTAAGAAGCTTGAGAAGGGTACTACCGCATACGAGATCTTTGACTGGGTCAGAACTATCTGCATCGGTATTCTGGCAGGAATCTTTATTGTCGTATTCCTGGTCCAGAGAGACGATGTTTACGGCAGTTCCATGATGCCCACACTCTCACAGGGTGACATAATCTTTACGCAGAAGATCTCGAACTATTTCAATTCATATAAAAGAGGCGACATCGTCGTACTGGATGGTGCCGGCATGGAAGGATATACGAAAAAGGAATATCTCGTAAAGAGGATCGTAGGCCTTCCGGGTGAGACTGTCAGGATCGCTGACGGTAATGTTTATATCAAGCCTGCTGGTTCAAATGACTTCTATCTGTTGCAGGAGAATTATCTCCCGTCCGGAACGAAGACGATTATGATGGATGACGGCATCAGAAAAGGCTATAACGAGATTACATTAGGAGAGAACGAGTATTATTGTTTGGGCGATAACAGACCTGTAAGTAATGATTCCAGAAATCTTGGACCTTTTGAGAAGAAGAGGATCATTTCAGTTGCAGTTATCAGGGTTTTCCCGCTCAATGAGATAAAGATACTCTGATAAAGGATTACCTCAAATGAGCGAAAACTATCGTAAATACATAAGAAACTTCTGCATTATTGCGCACATCGACCACGGCAAGTCCACTCTGGCTGACCGTCTTATCGAGCACACACACGTAAGAGAAAAGCGTGAGATGCAGGACCAGATCCTGGACAACATGGATATCGAGCGTGAGCGCGGTATCACCATTAAGTCACAGGCCGTAAGACTTCCTTATGAAGCAAAGGACGGCAACACTTATCTTCTTAACCTCATCGATACTCCTGGCCATGTGGACTTCAATTACGAGGTCTCAAGGTCACTTGCAGCATGCGACGGCGCGGTTCTTGTCGTAGATGCTTCACAGGGCGTCGAGGCACAGACTCTTGCAAACGTTTATCTTGCCGTTGATGCAGACCTTGAAGTGCTGCCTGTCATCAACAAGATCGACCTGCCTTCCGCAAGACCTGAAGAGGTTCAGCAGGAGATCGAAGACGATATCGGATTAGACGCATCTTATGCACCTTTCATCTCTGCAAAGAGCGATATCAACATCGATGAAGTCCTCGAGAAGATCGTTGAATATTTGCCTGCTCCCGAAGGCGATGAGAATGAACCTCTGGCAGCGTTGGTATTCGACTCCAAATACGATTCATACAAGGGCGTTATCGTCAGCGTAAGAGTTAAGAACGGTACTGTTAAGACAGGTGACCGTATCAAGATGATGCACTCAGGAAAGGAGTTCACGGTAACGGAACTCGGTATGTTCCATCCCGGTGAACTGGTTCCGACGGAATCACTCAGAGCAGGCGAGGTAGGTTATATCTGCGCTTCGATCAAGAACGTAAGGGATACCGCTCCGGGTGATACGGTTACTCTTGCTGAAAATCCGGCATCAGAGCCCCTCATCGGTTACAAGGGAATCCAGCAGATGGTATTCTGCGGAATGTATCCTGTTGACGGCGCAAGATACGGCGATCTCAAGGATGCGTTGGAGAAGTTAAGACTTAACGATGCTGCACTCTCATTTGATGCAGAGACATCGGCAGCATTGGGATTCGGTTTCAGATGCGGATTCTTAGGCCTCCTTCACTACGAAGTAATCCAGGAAAGACTTGAGCGTGAGTTCAATCTTGATCTCATCAGTACGGCTCCTTCCGTTATCTATAAGATCCATCTTACGGACGGTTCAGTTGTTGACTGTTCCAACCCTACGAACATGCCTGATCCGGCATCAATCGACTATATGGAAGAGCCTATCGTTAAGGCTACGATAATGCTCCCCAAGGAATATGTCGGAAACATCATGGAGCTCTGTCAGGAGCGCCGTGGTGAATATACGGACATGAAGTATCTTGATGACAAGCGTGTAATGCTTCACTACAAGATGCCTTTGAATGAGATAATCTACGACTTCTTTGACGCGCTTAAATCACGTACGAGAGGTTATGCTTCACTCGACTATGAGCCTGCAGGATACATGAGATCCAAGCTCGTTAAGCTCGACATTCTCCTTAACGGTGACATCGTTGATGCACTGTCGTTTATCGTTCATGCAGACAAGGCTTACGGACGCGGAAGAAGAATGTGTGAAAAGCTCAAGGAGAACATCCCGAGGCAGCAGTTCGAAGTTCCCGTTCAGGCTGCGATCGGCGGTAAGATAATTGCCAGGGAAACGATCAAGGCATATCGAAAGGACGTTACTTCCAAGTGCTACGGTGGTGATATCTCACGTAAGAAGAAACTTCTTGAGAAGCAGAAGGAAGGTAAGAAGCGTATGAGACAGGTTGGTTCTGTTGAAGTACCGCAGGAAGCCTTCATGAGCGTACTTAAACTCGACGAGGAATAATAAACAAACAGGACCGGGGATTATGGATAAAGGACTGATTTTTACAAACGATAATTGTATCGGATGTAATAAGTGTGTGCGTATCTGCTGCTCTTTTGGTGCCAGCGTATCGCATAACAATCCTTCCCATAATTCGATCTTTATCAATTCCGACAGATGTATTAACTGCGGTGCATGTATCGATGTATGCACGCATGAGGCAAGAGACTATTACGACGATACGGAAAAGCTGTTCGAAGATCTTAAGAACGGTGAATCCGTATCGCTTGTTATTGCGCCGGCTTTTGAGGCTAAATATCCGAAAGAATTTAAGAAGATCCTGGGTATACTGAAGACTCTAGGCGTGAAGCGCATTCTGCCGGTTGCACTCGGAGCTGACATCTGCACATGGGCTTATATCAAGATGATTCAGGAGAAAGGGTATACGGGTTATATCTCAACCCCCTGTCCTGTAGTCGTATCTTATATTGAACACTGGAAACCTGAACTTATATCCAGACTCATGCCCGTAAAGAGTCCTATGATGTGTGCTGCCACGTACTACAGAAAAGTTATGGGCATCACGGATAAAATTGCATTTATCGGACCCTGCATAGGTAAGCGTTCCGAGATTGAGAAGTATCCTGAACTAATACAATATAACATCACGTTCCCCAAGCTTTTTGATTATGTTGCAGAACACGATCTTAAGGTTGAAGAGACTTTCGAGGGGCTGGATGCCGGCCTCGGAACGTACTATCCTGCACCGGGCGGACTCGCAGATAATGTTAAGTGGTTCTTGGGAGACGACGTTCCTGTACGCATAGTGTCAGGCAAAACATATCTGTATCAGCGGATAGACAAGACAAAATACAGGTTCGCTGCAAATAAAATTCCATATGCCCTTATCGATGCTCTTAACTGCCGTGAAGGCTGCATTGAAGGTACGGCGAAGACATACGACAGCGATGAAGAAGTAGGATTGTCTGAGATAAATACGATCCGGACTAAGAGCAAGCAGGATCAGCCGGATTCTCCATGGTCTTCCAAACTTACCTGTGAGCAGAGACTTGCAAATCTCAACAGGAAATTTGCTGAACTGGATCTTAATGACTATCTGACTGAATTTACGGACAAGAGCAGTTCCTGCACCGTATCTTATCCGACTGAAGAAGAGGCCGACAAGATCTTCAGATCGATGCATAAGGATACTGAGGAAACCAGGAACATCAACTGTTCTGCTTGCGGATATGAGTCGTGCAGAGAGATGATGATCGCTATCCATAACGGATTTAACACCCGTCATAACTGCGTGTTTAGCGAAAAAGAAGAAGGTGCATATCTTACAAGAATGTCTTTCAGTGACCAGCTGACAGGTGTCATGAACCGTAATGCGTATGAGAGAAATCTTAGTTCCTTATATGTTGACGGAAAACCGGTTGCGATAATTGCAGTTGATGTAAACGGCCTTAAGGAAGCCAACGATCACGAAGGCCATGCTGCCGGTGACCGGCTGATAATAGAGACTGCTCATGCACTGGCTAATGAATTCGGTAATGATAGGGTATTCAGGACCGGCGGAGACGAATTCCTTGTCGTGCTTCAGGATTACAGCGAACAGGAAGTCAATGATGATATCAATCTTGTAAAGAACTATCTTAATAAAGAACATGTCAGTTCTTCCATAGGATATGCTTTTACCGGTGCATTGGAAGGCGATGTGATCGATTTGATCAAGCTCGCTGATCAGAAGATGTACGAAGAAAAAGAGCATTATTACGAGGAGACTGGCAAGAAGCGCCGGTCTTGATCTTACGGGTGTTTTCAGACAGACTCTGCAACTTTTACACAAAAGATACAAATTCTTTTGTCATATAGCCTATAATAATAAGAGGTTCACAAATGAACTTCATGCTATTTACAGGGAGGCTTTCAATGACACTGGAATCACTGTTTAAAGGGGTAGATCCCAAGGAATACTATATCGGCAAGGTAACGCAGGTATACAGAAGTAACTGCGTGGCGCAGATAGAGAATATCTCGCTTATGTCTGACCGATCAAGATTTAGCAAGGCTTTTCTTCCTAACACGATCAATTATTTTGTAATCATCGATTCTGTGGTTGGATTGTTTTTAGGAGAAGTTTTTGAGAATAAGGCTTCTAGAAAAAATATTTTTGAGATTTCTTCCGGCGACGTTGACGTAAAGTCAAATGACTATCAGGAAATCTGCATCGACACCATCTCGCTGATGCCTACAGATTCTGATAAGTTCCAGCTTGCCGGTTTTAATACTTTAGGTATCACAGATAAGGTTTATCTTGCAACGGATGATGTTTATAAGCTGTTCCTTGAATCATTGGAATTCACCGGCGTGAATGAAGAACCGCTTCCTCCTTTTGCTACTTATCTTAATAAGTCACAGGCAGAGGTATCGTTGAAGCCCAGCACTCTTTTCAACCGTCACCTTATGTGCATCGGTGCTACCAACAGCGGTAAGTCCACGACAGCGCTCGCAATTCTTGATAAGGTTGTTTCAACCAGGCGTAAGGCTCTTATCATCGATCCTACGGGTGAGTACAGAAATGCTTTCACAAATGACGAGATCACAAAGCTTACTCTGGGCGTAGATACAACAGTATCTCCAGGTAAGATCTCCATGGAGCAGTGGGAGAAGCTTTTCGAGACAGAGAACAGCAGCCAGGGTGCGGTTCTTTCTGAAGCCATCACATCACTCCGTTACATGAAGAAAATCGGTGTGGATGGTTACTACAGCAAAGTAGGTGAAGACATCGAGAATACTCAGGAGAACATTGCTTCCGTAGGCAAGGATGATACTGATTTCAACATTGCACTCCTTCCTGAACAGATCCAGGCTGAATCCGTATGCGAGCCTGAGAGAGACAATGACTTCAATTTCAAATACCGCTATGATACTTTGAAGGCTAATCTGAATGCTTCATTGGTTCAGAAGATCCAGTATCAGATGACAAATACGAGATTCCTGTCATTCTTCTCGAATGAACCTGGTATGTATAACCTGTTGGATGTTATCGAAGAATTCGTTCATCTTCCTGACGAGAGCCTTTATATCGACACTTCACAACTTGGTGCATCTGAAGGTATCGGCGGCATGATCATCGACCTCGTAAGTACTTTCGTAATGTCCAGAGACAATATCTGCCCGTTCGTATTCTTCATCGATGAGGTACACAGATATGCTAAGTCCAGATATTCTGATAAGGACTATCACGGCGGACTTACACTCCTCGCAAGAGAAGGACGTAAGAAGGGTATCTTCCTTTACCTCACAACACAGAACCCGAAGGACGTATCACCGATCCTCTTCGGTCAGATCGGTACGATGCTCATCCACAGACTCATGCTCAACGATGAGATCCGTGCGGTAGAGAGCCACCTTGACGATTACGCGATCAAGCACGTCAGAAAGCTCAACCAGGGTGAAGTTATCCTTACGAGCGTTAACCTCCTGCATAACATGTTCATCCATGTTAACAAGAGCCCGAGAACGCAGTACAACGATACACCTCAGCTCTAAGATACTTGAAACCATGATTACAAAAGCCTCCTTCACATATGTGACCGAGGCTTTTTAACTCAAATGGAGAAAACTACATGATCAAAGCTGATTCATTGACAATGATCTACGGTAACGGTCACAAGGCAACGGATGATGTTTCATTTAATATCAAGGCCGGTGAGATCGTCGGATTCGCAGGTCCTAACGGCGCAGGTAAGACTACGGTTATCAAGATGCTTACGGGCATATTAAAACCTACGTCGGGAAACGTTGTGATCAACGGTTTTGATATCAATAAGGATCCGATAAAGGCAAAGATGTCATTTGCTTACATTGCTGATAATCCGGATATTCTTATCCAGCTTACGGGACTTGAGTATTTGAACTTTATTGCCGATATGTATGCGGTTCCAAAAGAAGTCAGGGAAGAGAAGATAAAGACATTATCTGGGCGCTTCGGAATGAGTGACGTGCTGAATACCCAGATGCGTGAATACTCTCACGGCATGAGACAGAAGCTGATGGTTATTTCCTCACTCATTCATAACCCTCCTGCGTGGATCCTGGACGAACCCATGACAGGCCTTGATCCGTCTGCTGCTTTTGAATTGAAGCAGATGATGCGTGAACACGCGAAAGCAGGGAACGCGGTACTGTTCTCTACACATGTTTTGGAAGTTGCTGAGCAGCTGTGCGACAGGATCATCATCGTAAACAAAGGAAAGATAGTTATCGAGGGAACTCTCGAATTCTTAAGACTTCAGAATCCCGGGATGACTCTCGAAGAGATATTCGTTAAGCTCACCGGTAAAACGGAGACAATAAAATGAATAAGACACGGGCACTTTACAAGGCATTCAGTTCGAATCTTGAGATGCCCAAACCAAACGGAGAGAAGAAGGTAAAGCTCTATAACCGTTTTGGTATGATAGCCTTCATCGGCATTATGCTGCCGGTGGCGGTTGTCGTTGGTTACATGACTTATGCGCTTACAAACTTCCTCTATATGTTTGACGGCAACGCATACGGGCTCCTCGCTGAGCTGGATCTGATATCTGCGTTTGCAATGATATTCGGAATGCCGTTGATGTTCAGCGTGCTGTATTTCTCGTCTGACCTGCAGTTTTTAACTGCATTGCCAATATCTGCAACATCTCTCTATGTCGCAAGATTCTGGCATACATACAAAGCCGAGAATGTAATGACATCAAATGTCTTATTCGCGATATATATAGGATATTTTGCAGCTGTAATTCAGAATGCCGGAATATTTGCCGTGCTTAATCCCGTTGCGATATTATCTTCGCTTGTTGGATTCTTCGGCTCGCTTCTTTTGCCGTTGCTGTACTGTTCGATAATCGCGATGCTTCTGATGCTGGCTTTAAAGCGCTTTAACCGCGCGGATATCTATTACAATACTTCACTTGTTTTGTTCGTCGGTTTCGCAGCTCTGTTCCTTCTGTCTTTTAGAAGTTACGGTCAGATAAACACGCTCAATTATCTCGATTCGCTTGTAGGCGGGAACAACATGTTTACGAATATCTGCAACGTTATTTTCCCGTCCAATTATCTGACGACATTGGCTATTCGGAAGAATTCTGTACTCCCGCTTATAGGTTCTGTTTTATTGATATCAGCACTGTATTTTCTGTCGGTTTTGATTGCCAAGCTCACATACCGTAAGGGACTTTTTGCAGCCGCCATTATCAGCGGCAGAAGGTCTTCTAAAAAGACCATTTCGGGCAGCGGAAGTCATAAGGTTTTTACGTCGCTTGTCCTCAAAGAAATCAAAGTCCTTACCAGGACGATGACTTACCGTATGAACTGTGTATTTGCTAATCTTCTGTGGCCTGTTGCTGCAGTTGTATTCATAACACAGGCGCCTAAATACAGGTTCTTCAAGGAGTTTATTTACAATCTCAAAATGGGTGATCCGTTCAGTCACGTGATGCTTTTCGTTGTGTTCATAGCCATTGCATTTATCGCGTCAGGATTAAATTCGATTGCATCAACATCGTTTACGCGGGAAGGCGTTCATATAGACATGCTTAAATATCTTCCTGCGCCGCTGGAGAAGCAGATCAATGCCAAAGTATTGGTGGCACTGCTTTTCACGTTTATTCCTGAAGTTATTGCCGTAATAATGGTTGCAGTAAGTATGAGAGCCGCAGTGATGCTTCCGCTGTATATCCTGGTTTCATTTGTCAGCATTCTGATCGCAACATTGATCGGTGTGATAATGGATTCTGTTTCTCCTTATACCGTCTGGTCTGATGAGCTCAGCGCACTTAGGGGCAATCTCAACTGTTTCTTTAATCTTGCGGCTGAGATGATCGCTGCGCTTCTTTTAGGCGGACTGGCATATGGCATTTATCTGCTGTCAGCGAATTCCGTTATTACGATTTCCGTTGTTTCCGTTTTGCTTATTGCAGGCGGGCTAGCGTGTGTTCTAATAGGACTTCCCAAAGTTAAGAAGAATATTGAGTCTCTTAAGTAATTACAAACACGGATAATTTCTGTTGTTGGCGAATAATTTCGCATCTATGTAGTAGAATAGATGCGTATTTGTTTAGGGGATATTTGTTATGACTAAAGACGAACAGAAGAGAACGGAGATATTCAACGCAGAATCTTCAAAGCTCATCAGTGAAGGTTATGTATCCAGAGATTTATTGATCAGCGGCGCGAAAGCTAATACAGTCGGAATGCTGTTTGGTTTGGTTCCTGTCATTCCTTTTGCCATATGGTATTTAATTGCGTATGGTGCATTTGATCCTTTCGAGCAGGTATATGACAGCGTGGCAGTCTGCGTAGCGCTTCTGATAAGCATTCCCGTTCATGAGCTGATTCACGGCATTACATGGAGCCTTTTTGCCAGTAAGCGTTTTAAAAGCATTGCTTTCGGTGTTGCTTGGAAATCAGTGACACCATACTGTTCATGCAAAGAAGCATTGAAAAGAGGTCATTATACAATTGGCGTAATAATGCCGGGTATAGTTCTGGGAATAATTCCACTGATCGTATCCTGCATCATCGGCTCGGCTTCGCTGTTTGTGTATGGGATGTTCATGACCATTACTGCCGGCGGAGACCTGTTGATTTTTTCAATGATTTTGAGAGAAAAAAAGTCTAAGCAGGAATGCTTTCTGGACCATCCAACCAAGATCGGTCTTGTTAAATTCGAGAAAGAATAAGTATTGGAGATTGAGATGAAAGATATCAAGAAACTGACTTTGCTTCATTCAAACGATATGCATGGTGATTTCCTTGCAGAAGACGTTGACGGTAATCTGGTAGGAGGCATAGCTCTTCTGTCAGGTTATGTTCAGAAGGTGAGAAGTGAAGAGGACAATGTTCTGTATGCAATATCGGGGGACATGTTCAGGGGTTCTCTCATAGACAGTGAATACAGAGGATTATCTACCATTGAGATAATGAATCTTTTAGGTCCTGACGTAGTAACACTGGGTAATCACGAAGTTGATTACGGGTTAGCTCATCTTCTGTTTTTGGAGAAGTGCGCTAAGTTTCCGATAATCAATTCCAATATGTATATCGCACAGACCCACACCAGATTATTCAGATCCCATCTTATCGTTGAACCGGTTACAGGCATGCATGTGCTTTTTATAGGCATACTTACTGAAGAGACTCTGTCAATGACAAAGCGTGATCCTCTGGTCGGTCAGCTTATCAACATTGAAGAAGCAGTTGTTGAAGTAGGCAAGATCTGCAATGCATACAGAACGGAAGATATTGATCTTACGGTTCTTCTTACTCATATCGGAATAGAAGAAGATAAGAAACTCGCAGCAATGTTAGATCCTTCCTGGGGCGTCGATATAATAATCGGCGGGCATTCCCATACACTTCTTGAGAAACCTGAGATAGTGAACGGCATACCAATCGTGCAGGCTGCCGTAGGAACGGATCAGATCGGCAGATTCGATATCAATATCGACATGGAAAATAATTGCGTGGATTCATATACATGGAACCTTATTCCGATCACGCCCGAGAACTGTCCCCGTGATGAAGATCTCGAGCAGCTTATCGGTGAATATAAGAAAAAGACGGATGAGAAGTTCGAGCGTGTCATTACGCGTTTTCCTAAAACATATACGCATCCTGCAAGAAACCGTGAGACTGAGCTCGGCAGGATATTCTGTGACATTCTTCAGGATAGTCTTGATGTGGATATCATGTTCCTTGGTTCAGGCTCGTTAAGGCAGCTCGAGATGGGTCCTATCGTTAAGTATCAGGATATCTGCAACTGTTTCTCATACGATGAGCCTGTTTTCAGGGTAGTTGTTACAGGCAGTCAGTTAAGGAAGATGCTGCTTCGTGTATTCAGGGATGAAGCGTGGGAAGGAGATCATACTGAGTTCTATCAGTTCTCATCACATCTTTTCGTCCACTACATAAAGAGTAAACACGAGATCGTTGAACTGAGGGTCCGCGGCAAAGACGTTAAGGATGATGACCTGTTTACGGCAGGTATTGTCGAATATCACTACAACAACATAAAGGACTTTCTGGATCTTGATCTCGAAGATACCAGGATTCACGGAATGCCACGAAAGATAGCCACGGGACAGATAGATATATTTGAAGAGTGGATGTCCTCGCGCGAACTGGTAACAGATCCGGGTAATATAAGAATGTTGATCGAATGAGTTTTTTGGCATATCGCTGAAGTCTTGATGCAAATCGGGACTTCTTTTATTCCGTGGCTGTAGTAAAATTATACGGTTAGAAAAAATATTTGATGTTTGGAGCAGACTTATGAAAAAGACATGGAAGATAATCGGTATTATTTCTGCTGTATTCATTCTGCTGTTTTTGGTATTTGTTTTAATAACACTTATTAAGAGCCTTTCTTACACTGGCCCGTATCCGTATCCCTCCATTGCGGGAACGATAAATAACTGGATGGACAGATTCATTGTCGGAGTAGGCATTTTCTCTCCTTTCTATTCTGTTCCGCTTATTGCATCTGTGGTTCTTTTCATAATCTCACTTGTTAAGGGCCGGAAGGTAAAGAATAACGTTGCAGTCTGAACGGTATTCAGTACTGCCCAACCATTCGTGTATAATCTAAATTGAGCGGGCGCGGGGATATGCCCTCGTGCCCTTTTCTTTTGGAGGTATGGCCAATGAATATGGCTGACAGGATTCAGGCTTTGCGCAAGGCAAAGGGTATGTCTCAGGAACAGCTCGCAGATGCTGTCGGAGTATCCAGACAGGCTGTCTCCAAATGGGAAAGCGAACAGGCTTCTCCGGATCTTGATAAGGTCATTATCATGAGTGAGATCTTCGATGTTACAACTGATTATATCCTCAAAGGAATTGAGCCCGTAAAAGGTGAGGAACACAAGACCATGGCTGATGTTATCGAGCAGAGAGTTCTTACCGAGGATAACGGGAAGAAGGCTAAAAAGATTTTCAAATGGGTTCTGATCGGCGTTGGAATCCTTCTTGCAGTTGATTTTATTTCCATGATCATTTTCTTTATCATCAATGGCTTCCCGACCTGATCACGGATGGTATAACCTTTATATAAACAACATGTAAATATTTCCCTAATTGTTTTCTCTATCTGAATAATGGGTAGAGATATGTAATATAATCATTTTGTAAGTCATTTGCATAGAAGTTCAAATTAGACCGGTCAACAAGAAACTGCTCCGAAAACAGGATATGTAGGTTACCTGATATGAAGAAAAAGATAGCTGTATTTACTACCGGATGGTGTGCTGAGATTCTCAGCCAGTTTCTTGCGGGAATGACAAAATCTTTGAGTTATGTTAATGCAGATGTCTTTTTATTCCTTTGTTATCCTACGGTCATTGATACGGATGCAATCAAAACGGGAGAGATGAATATCTATAATCTCCCGGATCTTCACGATTTTGACGGTGCAGTTATATTCGCGAGCGGTTTGGATTTTAAAGACAGGATAAATAATATCATTGAACGATGCAAAGAAGCAGGAATTCCGCTCATTATGCAGGGCGCCAGAATAGAAGGTGTCAGTTTTGTAGGCTCGGATAACACGCAGGCTACTAAAGATCTGATCGATCATTTGAGAAACAGGCACGGAGTTAAGTCATTCTCATTCTTTGCCGGATCAAAGGAGTCTTATGATTCCAATTTGCGCTTAAATGCCATCCGGGATTATTTGAAGGAGAATAACTGCGAAAATGAGCTTGCAGAGATCTATTATACGAACTGGGAAAACGCAGCCGTTACACGTCATGTGAATGAATTGATTGCAGCAGGCGCAAAGCTTCCTGAGGCAATTATATGTGCCAATGACGGTCTTGCAATGGAGTGCTGCATATCACTTAATAACAATGGTTTTGATGTTCCCGGTGACGTGCTGGTAACTGGTTTTGATTACGTGGATTACAGCCAGGTATTTTATCCTTCGATTGCTTCTGTTGACCAGTGCTTTGAGGAGATGGGTGTTGCTGCCATTAAGCTTTGGAGAGAACTCATTAACGGAGCAGAACCCGGAAGCGCTGAGGTTATAAACTGTAAGTATGTTCCCGGAGAGAGCTGTAACTGCTTTGACCACCGTAACAGCGATAAATTAAGACGACAGATGGGACGCGAGAATTTCTCCAAACGTGCCATGACCACATATTTCAACCGTAAACTCGATATTATTGATTCAACAGTATTGGCCTGTTCCACATATCCTGAGTTTAAGGAAAACATGAATAAGCTGCTCACAAATAATCATGATTATGAAGGTGACTCTTTCCATGTTTTACTTGAACCCAATTTTGCCAGGTCTATTTTTGATTCTGATATCAGACTTAGCACGAACGGCTACAGCAGAAAAATGGAAGTGCTGTATTCGTCCGAAGACGGCGTGAAATACGAAGAGGAACTGTTCGAAACAAGTAAGCTTATTCCGGGATACGACGGGAATGGTGCTAATCATCTGTACGTTTTCCTGCCGCTTCACGAAGGTGATTCCTCATTCGGATATGTTGTTTTCAGAGACTGCTTCGAGAAGGTCAATAACAGATTCCTACAAAATTACGAGAACCGTGTGGGTCTGGTATTCGATAAGTTCCGTCATGCACTTACCATGGATCAGATTAATAAGAGGCTCATTGATATCATGAGACGTGATCCGCTTACCAATGTAAGCAACCGCATGGCTTTCGATGATAAAGAGAAATCTATTCAGGCACAGATTAATTCTGATCCTGAAGTGAAATTCGCTATAGCAATGTTTGACGTTAACAGCTTAAAGCTTATCAATGACACGCTTGGTCATGAGGCGGGTGACAAGTACCTGTTAAGGGCATGTCATCTTATCTGCGATGTATTCAAGCACAGTCCTGTTTTCAGAATGGGAGGAGATGAATTCGTAGCCGTTCTTACCGGTGAAGATTATGAGAACCGCTATGAGCTCCTTGCGAAAATAAATGCTTCCATGAGTCCGTATTCGAATGTCATGCCACTGCCTGATGACTATGTTTCGATTGCAGTAGGCCTCTCTGAATTCATCCCTGATTTTGATATGTCTGTCACGGATGTCAATAAACGTGCAGACGAGAATATGTACAGGGATAAAGCAGCCAAAAAGGGCAGGAAATAATCAGACCATCGGCTTTTGAGTTCCGCAGTTTCCGCAGAAATTATAAGCTGATAATGCGCCGCATCTCTGACAATACCATGTGTTTCCATATGGACGTATCTTGCCGCACTTGGGGCAGAAGTTGAACTGGTTTATCACCCCGCAGCTGCAGGTCCACGTTCCGGCTACACGCGGTACATAAACTGTCTGTACATTGTTTTCCGGCAGAGTAACGATGCAAAAATCCCTTCTTGAAGATCTGATGATCAGGATTATTGATACAACAAACAGTGCGATTACGATACCGATCCATATGATCAGGCTTAAGCCCATTGCAAGCGTTGCGTCAGTATTTCTTGCGCCCATGAGGATAGCATCGTAGATGCCGTGAAGTATGACGGGAACGAAAATTGCAAGAAGTCTGAAGAGTATGCTCTTGCTTTTTTTCTCCGTTAACTGGGCATACTTGGCTTTGCTGTAGAAATAACCCATGATTACGCCATAACATGCGTGACCGGGAACAGCAGTGAACATACGAAGGAGAGCGGTGAATACTCCGTTGCCAATTACATATCCGACATTTTCCAGAGCGGCAAATCCCAATGAAACAAATACGGCATAAACGATAGCATCATAGCTGTAATTGAAGTGCCTGTTCTTCCATGTAATTAAGCGGAGTACAAGATATTTGCCGAGTTCTTCGGCCGGTGCAACTATTATAGTTGCGAGGAGAACTGATTTGACGACCGAATCATAAGGTATTATCGCATCGAGCATTAATTCTCCTAATAATTCCAGGACAATTGCGGATATTACGGTGCTCATCCCGGCAAAAAACAAAACGATGAGGAGCCAAAACGGTTCTTTTTCGTTTTTGTCATTGAAATAAATAAAACACAGAAGACCGATTACCGGAACAAGAGCTAAAGCAAGTAACATCGTGTTCTCCTTATAAATTGAGTTAATTGATTTTGTAAATTGAATTCTATTATATCTGTTGCACGAAAATCTTCCAAACGGGGCGTTAAGATTTCTTGACTTTGCTGGTCTATCGCGTTAGACTAAATCCGAGGTCTAGCGCAATAGACCACTTTGCTGAGGGGATTAAAATGGAAGAATTATCGTTATTCGAAGCCGAGAAGAGGCTGATGGAAATCATCTGGCAGGAAGCACCCATCGAGTCAGGCAAACTGGTGAAGCTTGCAGGTGAGCAGATCAATTGGAATAAATCAACTACATATACAGTTCTCCGCAAACTGATTGACAAAGGTTTCGTTAAAAACGAAGACACCATTGTCAGCGTGCTGATTCCCAAGGAAGAGGTCCTGATATCTGAGAGTAATCAGATAGTAGAAGACAGTTTCTCCGGATCACTCCCAAGGTTTGTTGCCGCTTTCTTCGGTGGCAATAAGACCATAAGTGATGAAGAAGCACAGGATCTGATCAAACTGATCAAGGCAAATATCGGCGGAGACAAAAAATGACAGGACTGTTCCTCAAAGTATTCGAGATGTCGATAATGGGTAGCGTTGTTATCCTCGTTACTCTGCTGGCAAGATTTCTTCTGCGCAAGAGGTCCAAGAGACTGATCATGATCTTGTGGGCGGTTGTTGCAGTTAGGCTTTTGCTCCCCGTAAACATTGCATCTGAGATCAGCATTTTTAATCTGATCCCTGTTAATGTCAGGGAGGTGTCAGAAGCTTACCAGTCTCAGGAAGAAGCCGGCGTTATAAACGGTGAATCTGATTTCCGGTTTGTTCCGGATGAAGCTGGACAGCTTTTTTATCAGAATACCGAATACGTTGATGCTTCAGGTGAGATAACCGATATTGAAACTGTCCGAATAATACCTGCCCACACAGAAAAAGCAACAGCTGTGCCTGACATGAAAAATGTTTTGGCGATCGTGTGGATTACAGGAATGTCCGTTATTGCTTCTTACATCATCGTTCGCTTTATTTTGCTGAAGCGCAGGCTTAAAGATGCAAAATGGATAGACAGGAATATATATGAATCAGATAAGGTAAAGACACCTTTCGTATTCGGTTTGTTTACGCCAAAAATCTATCTGCCTGACGTTCTCGATAACAGCGAGAGGGAATACATACTTAAGCATGAGAATACACACATAGAACATGGTGACTGGATCATTAAGATCATTGGCACAGCAACTGTAGCAGTTCACTGGTTTAATCCGATTGTATGGCTCGGTTACTTTTTGCTCGAGCAGGATATAGAGATGAGTTGTGATGAGACTACGGTCGCAAATATGGACGATAATATGAAGCAGGCGTATGCAATCTCTCTGGTTGCATACGCCTCGAGCAGCAAAAACAGAAGATACCTTGTAACACCTCTGGGTTTTGCCAAAAAGAGTATCGTCAAATCTGAGATTACGGGAAGAGTAAATAATTTAGTTAACTATAAGCCGGGAACGAAGGCAGCGACAATAGCAATAACTCTTTGCCTTCTGGCAACATCTGCGGTATGCGGATTTGATTCAAAGACGGTAAAAGAGGCAACTGAAGAAGTAATCGTGCCTGAGACGGTTGTGGAACCGGTCTCAAATACGGATCAATTTGAATACCTGACAGAGATTCCTTATGACATTGAATTCGTGACGGACGTTCCTTATGTTGTTAATGTCTCTGACACCGAGAAAGAAGTGACTTTCTATTGTGACGGAAATGCAATTAACAGCAAGCTCATGCTGCCACAGAAAAAAGGTCCGCATAAAACGATAGTTATCAGCGGAAGCCTTCATTCTTCTTACTACAACGAGATTGCAAACAGATTCAATGCTTACGGGTATGCGACAATTCAGATCGAAGCCGTTAATATTCTGACCCCGCAGTCTAAAAATGCCGTTTTATATAAAGAAGTCGTAGACCTCTATGCGGTCATGGATGAGTTGCAGTATCTTGATGATGTAGATGTGGATAATGTCTATCTTCTGGCCCACTCACAGAACAGTTATGTTTCTGCATTTACCGGTGCCAATAAGAAGAATGAGATCAAGGGCATTATTCTTATTGATCCTGTCATATCTGACGCGCAGCCTATTACAGTTGCCATCAGCTCGGATGTTGAGGTAACCGGGCTTGTTGATGTTTATTCGATCTTCTCTGACTGTGATGTGAAGACCATCATGATCAAAGGGGAGAAGAGCACCTGTCAGCAGGACTCGTTAAGCAAAGCTGTCAAATGCCTTCCTAATGGAGAGCTATATGTAGTTGACGGAGCAGATAGTCTGCTTTACGGTCAATATGGTTTACGGATGGTTGATGAAGCAGTTCTGACTATGAAGTCATGGAACTGAAAAAGTGGAGAATATATGAGTAAAAACAATCTGACAAAACGATATACCAAATGGGGATATATATTTGTTCTTCCATTTGTTATAGCTTTCCTGGTGTTTCATTTCAGACCGTTGATAAATACGTTCTATTATGCCTTCTGCTATCTGAAACATGCCGGCAATACAAATCCTGAGTTCCTGCCTTCGATCGGACAGCCCCTGTTTAAGAATTTTAAAGAAATCTTCAGTGCCGTATCTTTTAGAGATGCATTAATAAACACATTCTTCTTTTTTATCGCATCGGCTGTTCCGGAGTGGCTCCTGGCCTTCTGGCTCGCTGCTACGATCACTGACCGCAGATTGAAAATCAAGGGAAGAACACTCTTCAAGACAGCCTTCTTTTTTCCGAAGCTTGTTCAGGGAACGACTGTTTCCGTCGGTGGTCATCTGTTATCAAGTATCGCTACGTTTGTAAGCCTAACTGCGGTTGCTCTTGCAATGGACGGATTCGGCATTGAATTCGAAGATCTTGAGTTCTTCATGTCGGTCAGGTTTTTTATCATCATACTGACGGTATTCATGCACTTCGGTATTACTTTCATCTATGTCATTGCAGGTATCACAGGAATCCCGGTAGAAGTATTCGAGGCGGCTGAGATCGATGGTGCGAACAGAATACAGACATTCTTCCGGGTTACGATTCCGTGCATGAAGCCGATGCTGTTTTTCATTACAGTTGTTTCTGTAGTTGACGGTCTTGGCATGAATGAGATTCCGTCTTATTTTGGTGCTTACGATACATTGAGAAGAAATCTTACTCTCATGATTTATCTGAATAATCAGGCGTTTATGGGTTCCTACGCTTATGACAAAGCTTCTGCAGCAAGCCTTATACTTCTTTCCATGTTTGTTGCAATTGCCGCAGTTGTCTACTACTTCCTGCTCTACGATAAAGACGAAGCCAGGCTTAAGAAACTCCAAAGAGCAGAGCGTAAAGCTATGAAGAAAGGAGCGTGATTATCAGCATGAGCGAGAATACACTTACCAATACCGAACTTAAGAAAAAAGATATAAAACTTAAGATCAGCGTTTATATCGTGTCGATTCTTCTTACACTAATGATCCTTTGGCCTATCATTATGATGCTCGTTGATAACTTTACTTCTGAAGTAACGATAGTTCCGGGTCCGTATGGTACATATCAGGAACAATCAAAGACGGTTTATTTCATGACGCAGCATCCTTTCCGGGATTTTGCAAAGAACTGGACCAGATTTGCCAGGGATCACCAGGGCCTTTTTGTGGGATTAAAGAACTCACTGATCGTAACTGTACCGAGCACCATTTTTACTTTGTATTTCTCGGCTCTTACAGCTTATGCGATCACGGCTTATGAATGGAAGCTGAAGAAGGTTTTCGATAAATTCATTATCGTAGTAATGATGATCCCGAACACGATTTCCACGGTAGGGTTCTATCAGCTGGTGTATAAGTATGGTCTGGTTAACAGATTGTCAATGCTGATCCTGCCTGCCATTGCAGCGCCTATGACGGTATTCTTCATGAGGATGTACCTGCAGGCCACATTCTCGATGGAAATAGTCGAATCTGCAAGACTTGACGGTGCCGGAGAATTCAGGATCTTCAATCAGATAATTCTCCCTATGCTTAAGCCTGCCATAGCGACTCAGGCAATATTTGCTTTTGTAACAAACTGGACTAACAGCTATGTGCCGCACATTATCCTGCTTGATGCAGAAGTAATGACACTTCCTCTTATTGGCGGCTATACCATATGGTTCTCTTATGCATCCTTCATACCTCCGATCATAGTGTATGCGCTATGCTCGAAGCACATCGTCGAAGGTGTTGCATTGGGAAGCGTTAAGAACTGATTTATATACAAATTAAAAGGGACTTCATATTGAAGTCCCTTTCGTTTATCCGTTAATAATTTAAAGTGCCGTTACCTGATTTCGGCCATTCTGCTTGGAAGCGTACATGGCTTTGTCGATCCTGTCGAAAGCGCTTGCGAAGTCATCTTCCTTCTTGATCTGCGTAACACCAATGGAACAAGTGATATGCAGGATGTCAGGGAACAGGTATTCTTCAACTTTATTCCTGAGCTTTTCTGCGATTCCCTGTGTGGTATTACAATCCCTTCCGCGGCAGACGATTACAAATTCTTCGCCGCCCCATCGGCCTACCATGAGCTCATCTTCAGCAGCAGTGCTCAACAGTATCTTTGCAAAAAGCTTAAGCGTCGTATCACCGACAGAGTGACCATAGTTATCATTGATGTCCTTGAAGTGGTCAAGGTCAAGCATCATAACGGAAACTGGAGTCTCGTTCTTCTGGCAGTATGCAATGGCGCTATTAAGCTGCGTTTCGATCTCACCGTGATTGTATACACCTGTGAGCGGATCCTTGAGTGCTTTTTCCTCGTACTTCTGGAGGGTGGACATCAATTCTGTTGAAGTGTCATTGATATCCTGAACCATAAAGACGAATCTGTAGTCTTCTTCGTTATATGTCTGTGCGCGGCTGAAGATAAGCTTGACCCAGATGAACTTGCCTTCAAGGTTACGCATCATGCAGTCATAGGATGATGTTCTGCCGGGTGTGAAGTTCTTCTTGAGATATTCGGGATCCGTACGGCGGAGGAACTGTTCCTGGTCTTCAGGCCAGATCATGTTAACGATCATCATTCTCCAGTCGGAGTACTTCAGATTGTAGTTAACGATGTCTTCGGAAATTTCCGTAACGTTTATACTGCTTGTCGTATCCTGTACGAGATCGATATACATTGAGAACAGGTAGGAGTTCTGGATGGTATTGATCTTCTTTGTTGTGAGGGATTCCTGTAATGATTCATGATCGATAAACTCATCCAACAGGAATATATATTTGCTGGCATTATCAAAAGGATAGATCGTAAGCTGTACAAGGTGAGGATTCTCATCACCTTCGAGATAGAGCTTGAGACGGCGGCTGTATTTATTCTTGAATACACCGGTGTTATCAGCAAAAATCTGATAATCGCCTGAAACCTGCTCGTTAGAGTCATTGAAATGGAACCAAAGAGCCAAAATGAGATCATGATAGATTCCTGATTCTGCGAGGAATGTTTCGAACATTCCGTGACGGACGATGGTCTTGTAAGCATCGATTGCCGGATCAACAACTATTATGGCGCCGACATTCTCGAGCATTACATCATTAACATCATTAGCAGTAAATTCGTACAGATCCTTGTTTTTCATTTGAGATAACCTCACACAAAAATTCAAATTATCCGTCCATCAGGAAACAGCATCCCTGACGAATGTAACTATATTGATTATAGAATGACGATAAGTCATTAGTATTAAGTAAATGAAAACAATGCGTTTATCTTTGTTAATATAAGATTATTCCTGGACCTGACCGTTGTATTTGAAGCCGATCATGGTAACGTCGTCAAACTGGTCTTCTTCACCGACGAAGTATCTGATGTCACGCCTTACATATTTCAGGATGTCCTTCTGGGACATGTCTTTATGCTTGTTTAGTATTTTAAGAAGCCGGTTCGTGCCATATTCTTCCTTGGCTTCGTTAATTGCTTCAGGAATACCGTCTGTATATACGAAAAGCGAATCACCGGGCTTCAGGTCCAGTTCATATTCGCGGAAACTGGCATCTCTCATGCATGCCAGAGCAAAGTTGTGCTTCTGCTTATAGAGTTCGTATTCGCCGGTCTTGTGCTTAATGACAGGATATTCGTGTCCGGCGTTGGAACACGTCACATGGCCTGTCTCGAGGTCTACGATACCTATCCAGACCGTTACGAACATGTCTGCATCGTTGCCGTCACACAGACCGTTATTTGCAAGCCTGAAGATCTCGGCAGGATTCTTGCCTGATTCAGCGTAACTTCTGATTATTGCCTTGCTTCGCATCATAAAGAGGGAGGCGGGAATGCCTTTGCCGGATACGTCTGCAATAACCAGACAGATCTTGTTCTTATCAACGAAGAAGAAGTCATAGAAATCGCCGCCGACTTCCTTTGCGGGATCCATGGATGCGTAGATCTCAAGATCGTTTCTGGGGAAATCAAAATTGTGGGGGAGTGCGGATTCCTGAATGCTCTTTGCAAATTCAAGCTCCTGTTCGATCCTTTTCTCAGCTGCATCTATATAAGTCTTCAATACATCAACCGTTTGGTTAATATCGTTGGAGAGGGAAGCAAATTCAGAGGACGAGTATACGGATACTACTTCATTGAGATTACCGTTGGTGATCTTGCGGAGTGATTTGTTGACCATCTCGAGATTGTTTACAACGATCTTCTGAACCAATACGGAGATCAGTATGTAGATTACCGTAAATACGAGAATGTCAGCGAGTATCGTCTCGTATACCGTATGGTCGCGCTCGTTGTATACTTCGTCACTTGGCAGAAAAACTAGCAGTCTCTTGTCGTCAGCAAGCTTGCGGGACATGCACATGCTGTCGCTGCCGAACAGGGTGGAGAAGAAACTTGAAACGTCGAGATTCTCGTTGGACATATCCAAGACTTCTCTGTCCATCTGTTCTCCGCTGTGGTGGCCGTAAAGGATGTTTCCGTTGTTCTCATATACTACGAATCCACCGCTTTCGCCGACGCTGAAGGACAAGGTTCCAAACCGCTTGTCCTTATCGCCGGCAATGTTATAGGAATCGCCTATGTCCTTAACGGCGTGTGTCAGCATCGATTCGCTCTTCTGTATGGCTACCTGTGTCTGTAGAACATATCCGAGTAACAGATTAGCTACGAGAACGATGGATGTAATAAGGAACAGCCAGAACTGGAATCTTTGGGATACCTTTATGTCTTTGGTGCTGCTGATCGTTTTGGGGTTGATCCATTCGCCGGCATCGATCCTGATGAGGAGGGCGATGATGGCAAGACCTATTCCCGTGAAGATTATCATCGGCGGAGCACATGTCTTTACCACGTAATAAGCCATGTCCATGTCGTTTCTGTGAGATATGAATACAACGTACATGTGGAAGACTTCCATTGTCGAACCAATGAAGTATGCGAAAATAAATGAAGGCTTTTTACCCTTGAAAACAACGACTCTTAAGAGTGCTGCAACCAATCCGGACAGGCAGGTTGAAATGGAGCAGGCGATTCTTGTATAGGCTCCTACGCCGAAGTAGGTGCCGGCTATATACCTTTCGATGCCTCCAATGAAACCGGCAATGATTCCGGCTATGGGATCAAAGTAAAGACCGACAGTAAGCGGTGCCAGGTCTCTTACGTTGATCATCATGTCCTGATAATCAACTCCGAAATGCGTTGCGAGGATGGCAAAGATGCCAAACAGAACGGCGAGCATAAGCCTGTATCCCCAGTTCATTTTCTTATTCTTCAGAAACTTCCAGAGAATGAAGGAGAATATTATGTTGCCCGCCGTAACAGCAGACATTTTAAGAATCATGCTTAACATAACTGATCACCCGAAGTTAATAAAAGATTATGCCTAAAATATCTTTGTTATGACTTCAGATTAACAGACGGCATATGACGTATCAACGAAACATTCGTTGAAATAATTGTAAACAGGAAATTCTTTGTATTAACTAATTATATAGACAGCTGCCTGATGACTTCGTTATGGTCTCCCATGAATTGGAATGTGTTAAGCCCGGCTTCCTTTGCACCTGCAATATTGTCAGCCCTGTCATCTATAAACAGGCATTCTTCGCCTTTGAGCCCGTATTTGTCGAGAAAAGCCTGATAAATCCTTACATCCGGCTTGAGCATGTGATAGTCAGCGGAAACGAATACTCCGTCAAAGAAATCAAGCGGGAGGAACTTTGGAAAGTATGTATAGAACAGATCGCTGGCATTGGACAGTACATAGATCCCGTAACCGTTGTCCCTGATGTAATGACAGAATTCAGAGGCGCCGTCCAGGGGTGTCATGCAAATATCCCATTTGTCAGCGCAGTTTTTTAATGCTTCGTGGTATTTTGCAGGGACTCTTACCTTGACAATGTCGAATCTGTCTTTGTCCCTGATATCGCCGCGGTCTCCCATTTTCCACTCCGGACCTTCGAAAAGTTCTTTTCTGATGATTTCTTTTTCTTCCTCGGAAGAACAGAATGAATCCAATACGAATTCAGGGTTGTAATCCAAGAGGACATTTCCCATATCGAGTACTATGTTCCTGATCATGCTTATATCCGTGACTCCCCATTAAAAATTTCATCCCTATTATTCCTTAATCCACATGTTGTTACAACCGGAATTAAAGGGAAATGTGAATTATCTTATGGGTCTGTCCGATAATCAACACAAGTATTCTGATATGTTGCATATACATCAGAAAACAAACAATTGTAGTCAAAAAAATATAAAAAATAATGATATAATTAACATGTTTGAGAATTCCTCGGACAATTAATGAGACATATTAATCCAAATGACAGAAAGGGTTTACAACATGAGCACGATCGAGAGAACATTTAGCAATGGTGAGATCATCATCAAAGAGGGAGATGCAGGCAATACATTCTATCAGCTTTTGGAGGGCAATGTCTCCGTATACAAGAACTATGAGGCAAAGGACCAGGTAGTGGTTGCCACTCTCGGTGCCGGACAGTATTTCGGTGAGATGGCAGTAATTGAGAATTATCCCCGCAGTACGACAATTGTCGCTGATGGAGACGTAAAAGTTCTTGAGATCGCTGCTGAAGAATTAAATGATTACATTTCCCAGAATCCGGATAAGATCCTTGCCATCATGAAGCTTCTTGGCAGCAGAATCAAGACAATGACTGATGACTATAATGAAGCAAAGAAAACACTTGATCAGGTCAGAAAGACTGATTCCAAGATCAACTACGACAGCTTCTTTACAAACATGATGCAGAAATCCATCTATCTTACTTCCAAGAACTTCAGACTTGAGCACCCCAGTGCAGAAGCTCTCCGTGAGGCTGCAGAGGCTGTTTCCCGTTCAAATACGGATAATGCTGAAACATATAAGTATGGTACGATCATCTTCAAGCAGGGTGAGATCGGCAAGTGCATGTACATCGTTCACAGCGGCTGCGTTAATGTTTACAGCAACTATGGTGAAGTAAACGAATTGAAGCTTACGGAAGTTACACCAGTTGCATGCTTCGGTGAGCTCGGAATGCTCTCAGGCGAACCCAGAAGTGCTACGGCTGTAGTTGAGATGAGCGATACACGTGTAGAGATCATCTATCCTGAAGATTTTGAGAAGCTCTTCAAGACAAGCCCTGAGAAGATCGACATGATCCTTAAGAACCTGTCTTATCGTTTGAGAAGCATTACATACGATTACTTCAAGGCTTGCAGAGAGATTTACCAGTCTACAAGAAGAAATCGTGACGATGACGATGAGTAATAACGGGATTTGAATGAATAATGATGAGACTGCCTGGGATGCCTCAGGCAGTTTTTTATTCCCGGATGATATAATTATTCTGTTTTGACACCGGGGGTAATTTATATGGGAAGTCCCAAAACTACCGTTATTTTCGTCCGTCATGCCAAATCATGTTATGGGGAAGACGACAGAATAAGGCCTTTGTCAGATGAAGGCCTTATTGACAGGCAGATAGTCGTTGAGACATTGAAGGGCAGACAGATAGATTGTTTCTACAGCAGTCCTTACAGAAGAAGCATAGACACCATTCAGACTGCTGCTGATCATTTTGGAATGCCTATCCATACGGATGAGAGATTCCGCGAGAGGGCAGCAGGTTCGTGGGATGATACCTGGCTTCGTAAGAGGTGGGCTGATTTTACTTGTGCCGAAGAGGGAGGAGAGTGCCTGCAATCGGTACAGAAACGTAATATAGAGGCTCTGGAAGAACTGCTCCAGGTGCACGAAGGCAAGACAATAGTAATCGGAACGCACGGAACGGCGCTCTCGACCATACTAAATTACTTTGACGATTCTTTCGGTCTGGAAGATTTCCTCAGGATAGTCAGCTGGATGCCTTATATTGTTGAACTTACTTTCGAAGGTAAGATGCTTGTAAGCAAAACCGAACTGGCTTGGGTAGAGAAAACGATCAGCCCCAGATAGCAGTAAGCATCGGAATGATCTGCTTTTTACGGCTCATTACGCCCGGCAGGTAGAGCTCATTATCATGCGGTTCTGCTGAGAAAGCATATCTGATCGTATCATCACTTCCGATATAGAAGAGATAAGAACCCTCAATAAGAACGTCTGTGAGCATGAGAAGGATCATGTCATAACCATTCTTTTTCCTGAGCATTTCCATTGTCTCGAGGAATTCGGACTTGCGCTCAAGCATGGATTTGGAATCGACGCAGATGATCTGGCTGACACCAAGTGTCTGACCGGCGATGTGGAATTCCTTGAAATCAGTCTTGATAAGGTGCTCGGCTGAACTGTCGGAGTTCCTTGAAGTGTCAAACAGTTCTTTGCCGATCTCTTCGATACTGACACCTGCGATCCTGGACAATCTCTCAGCAAAGATCTTGTCTTTCTCGGTGCAGGTAGGTGATTTGAACATTACCGTGTCTGAGAGAATGGCGGATACCATAAGACCTGCCATTGTGGGGGATGGTGTCACACCGCTTTCCTGATACATTTCTGCGACAATGGTTGTCGTGCTTCCGACAGGTTCATTGCGGACGTGAATGGGCTGTGTAGTCTGAATGTCGGCGAGTCTGTGATGGTCTATTATCTCTATAAGATCAGCCTGATCAAGACCGGGTACGGACTGTGCAGATTCGTTATGGTCAACGAGGACGATATTCTTTCTTCTGGGACGCAGAAGGTGGAATCTCGAGAGAGTACCTACAACCTTGTTGTTTTCATCCAATACCGGATAACTTCTGAACCGGCTCTTGAGTATCGTCTCGCGCACGTCGTCGAGGTAATCTGTGGTGTGGAAACAGACAATGCCTTCAGTTGCGCAGACGCGGCTTATCGGCATTGACTGGCTGATGAGCTGAGATGTTTTCATCGCATCGAAAGGTGTATAGATCACGGTTGTAGTGCTGTCAGCAAACTTGTCCAGAAGTTCCCTGTCGGGCGTGGTTCCACAGAGGATAACCGCTTCAGCATTGTTCTGGAGGGCGTAGGCGATCATGTCGGCCTGATCGCCGCAGAGAATGATCTTGTCCTGACCAGAAAAGGCAGGTTTATTGCCGTTTGCAGGAAGAGCAATAACGATCTCACCGGAGATCTCATCTTTGGAATTCTTGTCCCTGATTATCTGTCCTTCAATAACTCCGAGAAGATTGAAGAGGGGGAGATTTGTAACTGCAGGATCGGTGATCGTATCAAGGGTGTAGGATGCGATGTCGCCTGCAGACAATGTGCCGAATAAAGAACCGTCGGAATTAACGACAATTACGGATGTGACCTGTTCATCGTTCATTATCTTCCATGCACGGTCGAGCGTAGCAGCAGGCTCAAGAACCGGCGGCTTATCGTAATCGATGTCGCAGACCTGGGTCCTCATGTCCTTAACTCGCATGGGCTGAGCATAGCCGAACTTGGCGAGCATTCTCTTTGTCTCATCACTTAAGTGATCTAAACGGCATGCAACGTAATTTCTGTCGCCTGTGGCATTTCGAAGTGCCGCGTAAGACATTGCGGATACTACCGCATCGGTATCGGGATTTCGGTGTCCTACTACATAAACCTGACTCATAATGTTATCTCCATAAATCTTTATGGCAACAATTTATCACAGGATATGGAGCTTTTACATAGCAGGATGGCTATAAATTGCAGTTTTTAAGCAGTTACCAGCTTCGGTGTTCTGAGTCCGTGCAGGAATCTGATTACCATGTCGTTGAAGATTGCATGCTTCTCGATGCTGCAGACATGACCGCACTTATCAATGAAATACAGGTCGGAATTAACCATTTCCCTGTGCGTCTTTCTGACGCTGTTAACGAAGAAATAGTCTTCGGTTCCTGAGATAAGGAATACCGGAAGATTATGGGTTTTGACGGTCTTGTAGTAATCCTTCAGCTTGAACTGTGCCATGAATAATTCCGTGAGCCACATTCTGAATGCTGCTGACTTCATCTTATAAGATTCTCTGATAAAGATGTCTCTGGACTTTTTGTGATTCTGTCTGGGCATCATTAGATTAGCAAACATAGGGTAGAAGAATCTCTTGGGAATTATGTATTTGAATCCTTCTACGACTGCGAGCAAAGTCTTGTAACCAAAGCCCATGTTCATAACGAAACCTGCAAGTACGATGGATCTAACTTTCTCAGGATGTAAATGAGAGAATTCCATCGCGACAAGTGTTCCAAGTGAGAGGGAAATGATATGTGCCTTGCCGATGTTTTCATGCTCTAATACTTTGTTGATATCTTCTGCCGTTCTGGTTAACAGATGCCTGCCCTTCTCGAAAGATGAACCGCCGTGGCCTTCCAGGTCAACTGCGATAAGGTTGTATTCCTTAAGATCTTCAATCTGATACTTCCAGGTATTAATGCTGCCTCCCAGACCGTGGATCAATAAGATCCATTCTTCTGAGTTGTTGTTATATATCTTGTAATTCATATTATTTCTCCTTTATGAAGCATCTTACAAATAATTAAGGGCTTCGTTAGCATAATATTATTCCTGCTTTGGGTTTTGCAATATGGGTAATTAGGGCAAATGTGAGGTATTAGTTTGATAATCAAAGTATTCGAGTCCGAAATAAGAGTATAATGATTTCAATAAGCAATGGGGAAACATGGAATATATGGAAAAAATCTTTACGGAACGTGCACATCTTATGTGCCCCTGCATGTGCTTTGGCATAGCTGCTGCTGTTAATTACCCTTTGGACAAAGAGAGATTAACGGCGTCTTTTGATGTTTTGGCGCAGAATCATCCTTTCTTAAGGTCTGTTATAGGATATGACGCAAAGGATAACGGTTATTTCTATGATGTTTCCGATGAATCCCGGATCGCTCTGACAATAAGTGATGAAGTCATAAAGGGTTTGGAAGATCCCAGGCTTATTGAAAAATACAAATCCCTGACAGGATACGATTGGAATATCATGTCCGAAGGACTTTTGAAGGTTGTATCTTGGGGAGTAGATTCAGGAACGGTTTTGCTTTTTGTATTCCACCATCTGCTTGCTGACGGCAGAGGTGCGATGGATCTTGCATCTGAGTTTGCGGATGTTTATGTTGAGAACCGGATCAGATGTGCTGCCAATGAGAAGCTGATCGAATCCGTTAATGACATGCCTGAGAATTCGAAGCTGCCTTTTGTAAGTAAGATGCTTGTTGATAAGGCTAACCGTGATTGGACTAAAGAAGGAAAAGAACCGGTTTCATATACGCAGTACCATGAATTTGCTGACAGCTTTGTTAGGGAAGATAAGACAGATATTTCCATGAACAGGACTTCATCTGATGAACTCGGAAAGCTGTTAACTGAATGCAGGGATCATTCGGTAACGCTTAACGATTATCTGATGGCTAAGATGTTTACTGAAGACAGGACGGATAAAATAATCATCGCCAAAGATATCCGTGACAGTCTGCCTTCATATAACAAAGGGTCACTAGGTAATTATTCTACGGCTTTCAGTATCGAGATCAAGAATACTGACCGGAACATATGGACAATAGCATCAGAGGTGCACAAGAAAGTTCAACGGGCTCTGGCAAGTCCCAAAGATCTGTATCTTGTTTTACAATGCTATGCTGCCTTGAATCCTGCTGTTCTGGATTGCGCATTCATGGCTGCAAAGGGCGCATTTGAGAGCAGGAGCGCAGGCTTTATTGGCAAAATGTTTTTTGGTTTTGAAGAGGCTAAAGGATACAGTATTACGAATCTGGGTAAGATAGATAATAAAAACATGACGGCGGGCTGCTTCATTCCGCCGGCTTCACCTGCGATACGAAAGACTGTCGGTGTTCTTACTGTTAATGGTGAGATGGTATCCTGTATATGTGAGAGATAATGGGGAAATAGTATGGGAACTTCGAATTTATTTGACGGTTATGCAAGTGATTATACGGTCGGTAGACCGGGGTATGCACCTGAGCTGCTTGAATGTATGTATGGTAAATACGGAATGTCACGAAAATCAGTCATAGCCGATATCGGTTCAGGCACGGGTAAATTTGCAAAGTATCTGATAGAACGCGGCAGTGAGGTTTACTGCGTCGAGCCGAATGATGACATGCGTCGGACTGCGGAGAATGAACTTGGGACTTTTGACAATTTTCATTCCGTTTCAGGAGACGCTGAGAATACACATCTTGACGATGAGAGTGTTGATTTCATTACTACTGCACAGGCTTTCCATTGGTTTGATGTTGAAAGATTCAGAAAAGAATGCGGAAGGATATTAAGGAAAGACGGAAATGTCTTTCTGATTTGGAATATGCGCGATGAAACTTCCGGTCTCAATCATGAAATGTTCAATATATACACGAAGTATTGTCATGATTTTCGAGGGTTTAACGGCGGAATAAAGAAAGATGATAAGAGAATAGCTGCGTTTTTCGGAAATGAATATGAGTACATATCATTTGACTATCCGCTCTATCTGGATAAGGAAAGATTCATTGCCAGAAGTTTGTCGGGATCTTATTCACTGAAGAAAGGTGATAAGGATTTTGAATATTTTCTGGCTGAAATCACCAGTGTATTTGACAGGTTCGCCAGCGGGGAAACCGTAACGATTGCAAATGAATCCGTGGCATATGTTGGAAAAATCTGACCATAAAGCAACACATTGTGATTTAAGTGTTGATTAAGCATCAGATCGGACTGATATTATTCATTGTATGAGTATCAGGCGATAGTAATAATGAAGCCATCAGACCAAATGGGAGATGGTATAGTTATGACAAATATGGTTGGAAAGATCAGGATTACGAGAAGAATCGTGCTTGGTGCATTTGGAGCTTTCGCGATCACTGCAGCTGTTGCTGCAGGTTCATGTTATTACTCTGTTGATAAAAAAGAGAATAAGAACGTAAAGAAGGAAGTCGTTATTGAGGCAGGTTCCGAGATAAGGATCGAAGACTTTTTTTCTGATTGTCCCATCGATGCTAAATTCCTTACAGACATATCCGGGATCGATACGGACGTTCCTGCGATCTATAAGCTTACGGTGTTTTATGAGAATGCTTTTAAAGAGGATGTCACTCTCAAGATAGAAGATCACAAAGGCCCGGAAGGAAGACCCGTTCCACGTACCGTATATACGACATGGAAAATGCCCGATGCCAAAGAGTGTGTTGAGAATCTTTATGACATATCCGGTATCGCCAAAGTTGAATATAAGGATGGAACACCTGCATTCAGATCTGAAGGATCGTATGAAGTTCCCGTGGTCATTACTGATATGTATGGAAACAATACGGTAATTGATGTCCCATTCAAAGTCATAAATGACAGGACGGCTCCTGTCATAGAAGGCGTTCGTGATTTTGAATATGATGCTGATGATGGTGAAATAAATCTCCTTGAAGGCATTACGGTCACTGATGATCACGATAAGGATCCAGTTATCCGTGTCAATGATTCAATGGTTAACTACAGACAAGCCGGCGAATACGAGATCACATATTTAGCGATGGATAAGGCAGGTAATATCAGTACGGTAAAATCAAAGATCATAGTCTCCATTGATGATGAAGAAGATTATTCTGACGACGAAGACGATTACTATTACGACGGATCTGATCCGTATGAGTTGGCAGCGGGCATTATGAATTCACTCTGGCGCAGCAATGACGTTGAGACCGCAAGAGCAATCTTTGACTGGGTACATTCAAATGTTTACTATCAGTCAGTCAGTTACTATCAGTCTTATGAGGAAGCAGCATACAGAGGCTTTTCCAGACGCAATGGTGACTGTTATGTCTCATATGCATGTGCGAAGATGCTTTTGGACTATGCAGGCATTCCAAATCAGATGGTTGAGAGATATCCCGTTTATACAAACGGACATTTCTGGAATCTTGTTAAACTCAATGGTGAATGGTATCACTGTGATGCAACGATATTCCTCGATCACCCTGATATGTATTTCATGTGCACGGACGATGAGATCGATGATTACCATCACTCTTTCGATGGTTCACTTTATCCTGAACGTGCCGGCGGATCCAGTGAATATCTGCCTGAGCCGACGGTAACCCCGGCACCTGCAGAAGTACCTGAGATCACACCGGCACCTGCTGAACCTACCGTAACACCCGCACCTGAAGTTACGCCTGCTGAACAGCCTGAAACGGAACCGTCTTTTACGCCTGAAGGGTCTGTTGCTCCCATAGCTGAATCTGAACCAGCTGAATCATCTGAGGCAGTAAACGGGAATGAATCAGATATAAACGGAACGGTCACTGAACCATCAGCTCAAAGCTCAGAGAGCATGATTTCTGAACATCAGGAATGAGCGGCTTTGTGGTGTGATATGTAACCCTCTGTATTTCCAGATTTTGCAATTCGGGTTATTATTGGAATTGCATATGTTTAATTTATTGGGGGTAAGTATCTTATGTATAAATACATGCGCATTCAGGGAAGAGAAGATTCCTATATTACAAAGTATCCCAAGGGTGTTTTCAGCCTTTGCTGGAATCTTATCAGAGATAAAAAGATGACTCCTGAAGAGGAGAAGATGTTTGTATCTATAGATGAGTGGTTTAAGGAAAATCTTCCTGAACCTGATCCCTGTAAGAATCACGAGATGGTCATCACTTTCTTCAAATGCGGAAGTACCGGATTCATGCTTGAGAAACTTCAGCCTGCCATTGACCTGCTGGATAAGTATGACAAGCCGTATGATGTCGTTTATACCAATTTTGTAGGAACAATCGTATATGAAGACGATTGGCAGATCGCAGTCTCTGTAGCAGACGGGAAGATGGTTTAAGAATGAAGTACGGCATTATTGATTATGAGATTATCGGAAGCGGCAAACCGGTTCTGATAATTCACGGATGGGGAATAAGCAAGATAACAATGAAGGGCGCCTTCGAGCCTGTGTTCACGCAGTTGGAAGGCTATAAGCGTTACTATATCGATCTTCCGGGAATGGGTGAATCCGAACATGGAGATGTTAAGAATTCCGATGATATTTTGGAATTGCTTCACGGGTTTGCTACAGATGTGATCGGCGAACAGTTCATTATCGTAGGTCAGTCGTATGCAGGCCTGCTTACAAGAGGTTTTGTTAACAGGTATCCTGAACTTATAAGTAAGATCATATTATTGGTTCCGTGCATCATTCCGGGTGTCAGACAGGGACGTGTGGAACCTCTTCATGTTGTAGAGAAAGATGAAGAACTTCTTGCTTCGCTAACTGAGGATGAACGTAATAACTTTACTCTGATGAATGTTGTTCTCACCAAAGAAGTGTGGGAAAGATATAAAAAGTATCTGCTGCCTGCTCTTAACATGGCGGATTGGGATTTTCTTAATAATGTTCTTGAGGGAAGCTTCTCATTTGATCCCGATGACCTGAAAGAGCCCTGTCAGATACCGATTCTTATTATCACGGGAAAACAGGATACTGAAGTCGGTTATAAGGATCAGTTTGATCTGATGCGTATCTATCCGAACTCTACATACTGCGCGATCGACAGAGCGGGACATAATCTTCAGATCGAACAGCCGGAACTATTCGAGAATACGGTTATATCCTGGTTGTTATCGGTTGATCAGTATTTCTGAGGGCGCGCGAGCATTTCGATCGCTTCATCAAAAGACTGTGCCTTGCCGGTCTCAAGCATCGACTTGACTCTGAGCATCTGGTTCTTGTTTCTGAATGGAGCGGGAACCTTATCTTTATACATGGATAATTCAATTGTAATGTCACCCTGCATGTTTCTGAGCTCAACAACTTTTCTGTGCATGTCGTCTGATTTTCTCATCATTGTCCGCTCTTTGGCTTCCAGCTCTTCGTTGGCGGCATTTCTTCTTGCTTTGGCGACAAACAGACCAATTAACAGAACGACAGGAATTGAGAGATAACCCAGTATTTCGGCTACAGCAATACCAAGATCTGAATCTGCAGATGCAGCAATAAGTGCAGCGATTAATGTTACGACAAAACTGGCACCCAAAGCGATAATAAAGAACGGCCAGAAGAATCTGAATGTTGAATATCTGGGAGGAGTAGAAGACACTTCACATTTTTTCATTGCGAATTCTGTGTCTGTGATCTCTTCTTTGATCTTATCCAGGGCAGCATACTTGGCAGCCAGATCATCGGCAAGTCTGATGTCAGCGTCCAATGGAGAAATGTTTTCATCCTCAAAAGCGGATTTTGCTTCGCCCGGTACTGATGACACCTGCTGACCGCAAATCTCGCAGAATAATGCTCCTTGTGAGAGCCCCGCACCGCATTTTGAACAGATCACCATATCTTTTGTCCCCCTTTGAATAATATATTTGAATGATACATAAAATAATTTTTACATTCAATAAAGCTGGGTGCGTAAATTATATTTCCTTACGGAGTAGATCAAACAGTTCGATGATGTATTTTCTTCTGGTGCTGATTCCCGGTTCATTGCAATCATCGAGCCTTATGAATTTCAGGGACGAGAGTTCATTATCGTGAGGATTGCTTTTGAAAATGGTTTCAAGTTCATATTTCGAATAACTCGTATTTATCTCATACAGAATGCCGACAGGGAAATAATTCTCATTGCCTGATGTGACCTTAAGATATTTAAGTTCATATGTAAAATGTTCATCTGTTATGTCTATGCCCATTTCTTCTTTACATTCTCTTATGAGACAAAGTTCGGGGATGTATCTGCCATTATCGAAATCTTCAAGAGAAGCAACGCCTCCGATGAGATTGATCTCGTTCGTCGTGTCAACGGCAAGACAGTAGTAACCGTCACTTGTAAGAATATAAGCTCCGGAGAAAAGATTTCTCGTTTTTATGTTTCCGACGTTCTTGCTGTAGAATGCTTCATAGTAATTAGCTATTCCGATTTGAAGTTTGATTCCCTGTGCCGTTTCTTCCGTGCCAAGAACATTCAGGATCTTCTCGCTGAATGCTTCCGGATTCTTACGGCAGTGTTCGGCCCAAAACTGCTCTATGTCGTTCCTGAATTCGGAGAACGGATCGGCAGTTTCCATGATTTCAAATTCAATGTTTCTAACTTTTATGATCATAGGATCATTATATCGCTTTTATTAATTGTTTATTTCGAGGTATAATTCTCTGAAAATTATGGGGGTATTGGTTATGGAGATTTGGGATGCATACGATTCAGATTTTAATATTATTGAGGGCATGACACTTATCAGGGGAGAAGAGAACTCCATTCCTGACGGAGTTTATCATCTGGTATGTACGATACTTGTAAAGCATACTGACGGTACATATCTTCTTATGAAGCGTGATCTGCGTAAGTCTTATCCCGGGATGTGGGAAGCTACTGCCGGCGGATCTGCCCTGAAGGGAGAAGACCCTTTAACCTGTGCATTCAGAGAACTTCGTGAAGAGACCGGAATCACAGCTTCAAAAATGGATGAGATCAACCGTTTTGTCTGGGATAAAACACGTTCCTGTTATGTGGAATATCTTTGTGTTACTGATTGCGATAAGGACAGTATCATTCTTCAGGATGGTGAAACCATAGCATATAAGTGGGCAACGGCTGATGAGATCCGCAATATGTCATCCGAAGAATTACTGACTGAGACCATGAGACAGTTTATCCTCAATGGAGAAAAGCATTCTTAAATTATTCAGGTAAAACGTTAATGTTAAGTTAATGTTTGAATATCTTCCCGTTAAGATTGGTTGGTTATCATTTACCCATACCGCAAAGGGAGGATTAATCAGATATGAGTGATACCATTTTAAAGATCAGTAATCTTACGAAGACTTACGGCGTCAAAAAAGTACTGGACAATGTGTCTTTCGAGATCAAAAGAGGCAGGATCTACGGATTCATAGGCGAAAACGGAGCAGGTAAGACAACTGCCATCAGGGCAATTACGGGACTGAGTCCTATTGATCATGGAACTGTGGAACTTTTTGGCAAATCTGACAAAAATGGTTTGACGGAAGCTCGAAAGAAGATGGGATGTCTCGTAGAGAAACCGATCCTGGCACTTAACAAGACGGCCAGAGAAAACCTGTTATCACATCAGCTTCTATACGGAAATGATGATAAAACAAAGATAGATAAGATACTTACACGTGTCGGGCTGGGCGATGTCAAGAACAAAAAGGTTGCTGATTTTTCCCTGGGAATGAAGCAGAGACTGGGTATCGCGCAATCACTGATCAATAACCCCGAATTTCTGATACTTGATGAACCAGTGAATGGTTTAGACCCGATGGGAATGGTCGATGTAAGAGAACTCCTGTTATCGCTTTGCAGGGATGACGGAATAACGATCGTTATCTCTTCTCACATTCTGGCTGAACTCTACCAGCTTGCAACGGATTACATCATAATCTCACACGGCCGCATTATTTCGACACTCTCAAAAGATGAACTTGATGATCTCTGTACTACTCATATCGTAATGGAAACGGAACATAACGATGAAGCATATAGGATCCTTACAACCAATGGATTAAGTACAATTGATTGCGATAACGACACTATAAGAATCTATGACAATGTTGGTACAAGAGATGTTGCACAGCTGATGTCTGACAATAAGATACTTGTTACACATCTGGCCAAGCACGAGAGAACATTGGAAGAATACTATATTGAACTTCTTGGGAGGGGCGCATAATGGGCAGTTTATATAAATGGGAAATGAAGCAGACTTTAACCTCTAAATATTTCTGGATACTGGGAGCAGCTATTGTTACCCTCCCGTCGGCTCTTTTGTTTCTGACCCTGCTCTTCAGCGAGGGTATGACAGGATATAATGCGTTCCTTGAAGGTCTTAGCAATTACAATGCTTTCGTGATATTTCTTATTGGAGTATTCGCAGGCATACATGTAACCGGATCCTTTGAGAGCCGTAAGATCCAGGCTGCCGTTATGGCAGGTAACAGCAGATTCAAGATCCTTATGGCAAAATTCCTGTCCTTTATGACTACGGTTGCCATCTACAGTGTTGTCGCCATTGCATTAAGCACTTCAATTTCTTTTACGATGCAGGGCGTAACCGGACTTGACGAGAGTTTTGCCAGAGCTGTTATTGCAAGAGCTGCCGTATATGTTGTAGTTGAAATGGCATATTCTGCATTAAGTTTCCTTGCATCAATGTTTATCAGACATCAGGGCGGCGCCATCGGTTTTAATTTCGGTCTCATGCTGATGGCAAATATCATTGCGCAGCTTCTTTTTAACTTCGAATGGGCTGTAGATGTTTTGAAATTTACATCGGTAGGCCAGACAATGTTAGTCCTCGGTGACATCAGTAATTCCAACATCCTTATGGCACTTTCAGCTTCAGTAATGACATTTGCGGCAGTTGTTGCCCTGTCTTATGTTAAGTTCAGAAGAGAAGAACTCAAGTGATATTCATGAGTCTTTGAACCAAATGTAAAATAGAAAAATGCTATAATGAATCCGCCGGGAGAAATGTCTTCCGGCGGATTTGTTTTGCTGTATATGGCGGAAAATAACTGCATTCAGGAAATGTATTAACATATGATCAATGAAGAAATAATCGAGGCAAATAAGAAATATTGGAATGACCATGCCGATCTATGGTTTGGAACCACGGCTCTGCCTGAATATGGCGTCAGATTTCCTACGGAAGACGATCTGCACCTGTTTGGGGATTTGCGGGGAAAAAGCATGCTGGAGATTTGCTGCGGCAGTGGCCATTCCCTGTTATACAATGCCAAAAAAGGCGCTTCGGATCTGTGGGGTGTAGACATATCCCAAAAACAGCTTGATAACGCTTCAGGACTTCTTGCTGAGAACGGTTGCAGTGCAAGGCTCATCTGCGCAAAAATGGAGGATGAACTGGATGTGCCCAAAGAATATTTTGACTATGTTTATTCCATATATGGCATAGGCTGGACTACTGATCTTCAGGGAACGTTTGATAAGATCGCATCATATCTGAAAAAGGATGGAATATTTATTTTCAGCTGGCATCACACATTGAATTATTGCATTGCCTGGTCATGCGATGAACGGAAAGATATTTTTATTGATGACAAACCCGTCATGACCAAAAGTTATTTTGATGAGAGTTATTTCAAGATGCCGGTACATGGCAGTGAGATAGTATTGTGCAACAGGAAGATTTCCACTTATGTTAATGCTCTTGCAAAGTCAGGATTCGTTATAGAGCAGCTTGTGGAAGAAAGCGACACGTCAGATAGTGAATCAGAAGGTGAGATGGATCTCAAGACCAGGAAGGCTAAGATGCTGCCCATTTCATTCTGCATAAAAGCGCGAAAACTGTAACCGGGAATTGTTTTATGGAAGTAATAGACGGTAAATGGTATATGGAAGGTGTGGATTGGAAAGATCCATCCTGTATCCATTCTTCAAATGAACTTTTGGATGTCATAGAAGAGGTCGGTTTTCTGCCTCTGTTCTCTAATGAGGTTTCCGGTTTTTCCGTTGAGAATATGACGGATTCAGATTGCTGGTGGAATGGTGATGCCGATGTGGATCCGTGGGAATGGCGGGCTGTGCTTGCACGTACGGGCAAGGTCGCTTATGGTAAGTTCTTCCGTAACAAAGCCGGGTTTATTTCCAAAAAGTGGTTTCCAGTGTTTGCCAATTACAGACGGTACGGATATGATTTTGATTCTTGCTATGAAGACGGCAGAGCAGGGCATCGCGAGAAACTGATCATGGATCTGTTCTGGCCAAACAACTGTGAGATTTGGGAAGCAACGGATAAGGTTGAAATGTTTTCCAACGAAGTTAAGGATAGGGCAGGTTTTGGTAAAAATGGCGAGAAGGGTTTTGTAGGAACATGCACAAAACTTCAGATGGCTTCTTATCTGACTGTAAAGGATTTCAGGCCGCGGCTGAATAAAAAAGGTGAAGAGTATGGCTGGGCAGTTGCCGTATATACTCTGCCGGAATATTTGTGGGGATATAAGTTCGTGTCTAAATGTTATAAGGAGTCACCGGAAGATTCGCATAAGAAGATCATCAGGCAGATCAGCAGACGTTTTGGCACCGATGAGAAGATGATCAGGAAAGTAATCTGATGACAGATAGGATTTGATTGAAGAGCTGTCTCAAACTAAATATGGGACAGCTTCTTTTTGCAATGGAAATAAAAACAAAAGTGCTATACTTACAAAAGTGTCTTTGTGGGCACATACATTTTCAGGGGGAAATCAACTAATGAAGAGAGTAATCATTGTCGGAGCAGGCATCTCCGGAATGACTGCGGGTATTATCCTGCAAAACTCAGGATTCGAGACTGAGATCTATGAGAAGAATCCTGTTCCGGGCGGAGAGCTTACCGGTTGGAAACGTGAGGGCGTTTATATTGATAACTGCATCAACTACCTCATGTGCAGCAAAAAGGGAAGCGCCATGAATGAACTCTGGCACGAGATCGGAATGCTCGATGACAGCGTTAAGATGTATTCCAAAGACAGATTTTTTACGTATAAGGGACATGGCGGAGAAATTACTTACTGGCGTGATAAGGAGAGAACAAAGCGCGAGATGCTCGCACTGTCTCCCGATGATAAGGATGTCATCGAGAAGTTTTTTGAGAACGTAACGAGAGCAGAGAGCATGATAATGCCGATCGACAAGCCGATGGATAAAATGGGTCCCAGAGACTTCATGAAGCTCGGTGATTTTGTTAAGAACGTACCTGCTGCCCAGAAGGCATATAAGGGAGTAAGTGTTAAGGATCTTGCTGACAGTTTTAAGAGCCCTGTGTTAAGAAGTTCGGTTATGCTTACACACCCTGAGAATACTCAGGCATATTCATTCATCATGTCTTATGCGATGGTTACATCAGGCAGCGGTGATATTCCGGAAGGAGGATCTCTTGCAGCAGCATTGAGAATTGCTGACAGATATAAGTCTGTCGGAGGTAAGCTTCACTTAAACAGCCCCGTTAAGAACGTTAAGATCGAGGGCAAAGTTGCTTCCGGAATCGTTCTGGAGAATGGAACGGAAGTTAAGGCTGATTATGTTATCTGTGCAACGGATGCAAATCACACATTTACAAAGCTTCTTCCTGCAAACTACATGCCTAAGAAACTTAAGAAGTGCTTTGATGACAAACAGCATTTCTCCGTATTCAGTAAGTATCATGCAGCATTCGTCGTTGACGGAAAGATGGATGTTGACCCTGATACGACATGCTGGGAGTGCGATGGTATCAAGGTTTGGGACAGAGAGATAAAGGATGTCGGATTCATCTGCTACGATTATGATCCGACTCTTACACCTGAAGGTAAGACAAGTCTTCAGATGAAGCTTTTCCAGTATGGCAAAGAAGTTGACAACTGGTTCGAACTTGCAAAGGATCCGGAGAAGTACGAAGCAAAGAAGATGGAGGTTGCCAATGCTCTCATGGCTGCCATAGAGAAGCAGTATCCTGAGACAAAGGGCAAGATCAGAATACTTGATGTATGGACTCCTGTCACATATGCAAGACAGTGCAACGCTTACAGAGGTGCATACATGGCTTTTGTTGCTGACAGGGATACAAAGACTGTTACGACACCCGGTGTTGTCAAGCAGCTTAAGAACGTATTCCTCGCAGGACAGTGGCTCATGGGATCAGGCGGACTTCCGCCGGCAACAGCACAGGGTAAATATGCTGCCTGGAGAATCTGCAAAAAGGAAGGCGTCGAGTGCAAGTAATTTCATAGCACTAAATTAAAGATGCAAAATAAAAGAGTTGTCTCAGAAGAGACAACTCTTTTTGTTTTTTATTTTGGAGACGTGACTCCGTCGAGTACGCGAGGAACGAAGCGTACGAGACAATAAACCACCCGCTATGCGGGTGCGCGACAGAAGTTATACAAAGAAGTCACCTTTCCCTATAATCGAGGTG